>JDSG01000069.1_pt1 | contig 46274 bp, 75 predicted proteins | sample 199341 | NCBI WGS metagenome assembly JDSG01 (sample SAMN02584197, study PRJNA231836) | bioreactor metagenome | isolation source: continuous culture bioreactor short generation time transfer1 day 52 after... | place: Germany: Bremen | reverse complement strand
ACATCTAAAATCAATAGATCAAAATGTTCCTCATAGATAGTTTCTAAAGCTTCTTGACCATCATAGATTGAAACTACATTATAACTTAGAGATAATAGAAACTCTTCTATAATTTCATTTAATAATGAATCATCTTCTAATAATAATACATTCATCTTAGTCAATAAGAGATTCTTTCAATCCCTTGTATTCCTCTTTAGATATTTCTCCCTTTGCAAATCGTTCATTTAATATATTAAGAAGTTTTTCACTATCTGTTTCTTTATCTTTTGTTAAAAGAGCGATTACTAAAAAAAGTATAGTTGTCCATAAAAGTATCATTGCAACTCCATGGAAAAGTGTCATATTCATATCCATATTCATATATTCAAACATCTTTTTTTTCCTTTTTATTTTTTTGAATTTTACTTATATAGTATGGAAGCTTTGTGGAAAGTGTCGAAGTTTTTTTATAACTAGTTCGCGCTATTATAAATTTTAAACATTCAGGAATCTAACTTCGACATGGAAGTTTATTATTTAAAGATGTATTTAAAATGTAGTATATTTATATCCCATGCCTTTTATACTTATTAAAAAAAATTCTTATTAATAATTCTTCTTATATTTTTTATATATGTTCTAATAGTAGCAATTGATGGTTCATTATTATATTCCCATATATTTAACACAAGTTCTTCTATTGAAATCAATCTATTTTTATTAAGCAGAAAATATCTAATTATTTCAGCCTCTTTCTTTGGTATTTTTAATCTCTTTTTATTTTTTTATAATATTCATATTTTCAAAATCAAATAAAATCTCTTCTGTTATTGAAATACAACCTTTAAATCCAATTTTATACACCTTTTCAAGATTACTTATTCTTGCTTTCAATTCTTTAAATTCAAAAGGTTTTTTTTATGTAATCATTACATCCTAGTTCAAAAGCTTTTTCAAGTTCAAAAGAACTTTTTAATGACGTAATCATAATAACAGGAGTTTTATAGCCAAACCCTCTAAACTTTTGTAAGAGGTCTAAGCCATTACCTAAAGGAACATTTATATCCATAAGTAATAAATCAAAACTACTGCTATACAAGATCTCTTCTGCACTATATGCATCAAAACTCTTTACTACAGTATGTCCTATTGCAACTAGATATTCTTCAATTATTTCAGAAAAAAACAATATCATCTTCAAGTAAAAATATTTTCATAATAAATATATCCTCTTTTTTTTATTTTAGTTTTCTAAAATGTATAGAATGTGGAAAAAACTACATTTTTACTGCATTTTTGTTTGATAAAGTTTTTCAGTTTATTCTATTGAATAGGAATAATCATATTAAGAAAAAAAAGGAATAAAATGAAAAATTTCGCAAAAATTAGTTTAATTGCTTCTATTGCAATTGGTTCATTATCTACATCTGTTTTCGCAGCTGATTCTATAGCAGATGCATTTGCAAATGGTAAATTTAAAGGTCAACTAAAATCATACTATTTTGCACAAGATTTTGATTCAGATTCAAATAAAGAAGATAGTTCAGTTTGGGCAAATGGTGGTTCATTTAACTATGTTACTGACTCTTATAAGGGTATTGTTTTAGGAGGTACATTCCAAACTTCAAATGTAACTTCAATTGATGATAAAAGTGGTGTTACAGCAGGAAGTATGGATGCACAAGGTGCTGTACTTTCAGAAGCATATTTACAATATACTTTAAATAATACTACATTTAAAGGAGGTAGACAATTTATTAGTACACCGCTTCTTGCAGGTTCAGGTTCAAGATTAATTAAAGAATCTTTTGAAGCTTATTTACTTGCAAATACTGATTTACCTGATACAACTGTTGTTGCAGGTGTTGTTACAAAATATCAAACAAGAACTGATAAATCATCTTATTCTGATAACTTTTGGGTTGATTACTCAAACTCTGGAAATGGTGGACCAGGTGAATTTAATGATATAAATAAATATGGAAGTTCTGTTAAAACAATTTATATAAAAAATCAATCTATCCCTAATTTAACACTTCAAGCTCAATATGCAGATGTTCCAAGTGTAGCAAGTGCAATTTATGCAGATGCGAAATATGATTTTGGTCCAGCATATCTTGCAGCGCAATATTATAATACAAATTATGATGCTTCTTCATCAAAAGACTCTTCTATGTATGGTATTAAAGCTGGTGTAGAAGTTATGGATATTGATCTTTTTGCAGGATATACATCAACAGATAAAGATAATAATGTAGTAAGAGGTATTGGTCAAGGGGGGGCATATGCACACTATACAGCAACTACTAAAACAGCAGGTGTAAATGCATTTAAAGCTGGTACAGATTCTTGGCAAGTTGGAGCTTCTTATACTTTCTTTGATAATTTAAAAACAAAGATTAGATATAGTGAATTTGATCAACCAACTGACGGTGCAGACTTAAAAGAGACTACATTAAATTTAGAATACAAATTTAATAAAAATTTAAAAGCACAAATAGATTATTCAATACTAGATTATGAAACAAGTAGTAAAGATTCAACAGATTTAAGAACGAGACTTATTTACTCTTTCTAATTTTCAAGAGACTTAATTTTAAGTCTCTTGTATTATAATATATTACAATTTAAAATCATTCGTACACAATTAAGGATTTAATATTATAGACTTAACAAATAGTGAAAAAAAGAACTTTTATTAGATTTTTTTTACTCTCTACTTAGGTGGTTCTTTTGTTCTTATGATACTTATTGCCCTACTTTATTATCAAAATGAAAAGAAATTATATTTTGACTTAGCGAAAACAAAAGTTCATAATGCCACATCGAATATATCTTCAAAAATAATTCAAACTCATATGAGTGGAGAAAAATCTCTATCAATGATTTACTATTTGATGATAAATATTCATTTTCACTATACAATGAAAAAAAAGAAAAAGTTTATGGAAACCTTGAAGATATACTAGATTTTTCAAAAAAAATTATTGAAAAAGAGAAATACTTTATTTTAATAGATAACTCAACATATGGACATCTAGGCATTGAATATATTGCTATTAAAGATGACTTATTTTATAAAACAATGACTACACTAAAAAGTGATATTTTTTTACTATTTCTTTTTATTTATTCTATTGTTTCAATTATAGGTTTTTATCTTGCAAAACTATTTTTAAAACCAATAAAAGATGAAAGAGAAAAACTAAATAACTTCATAAAAGATACAACTCATGAGTTAAATACTCCTATAAGTGCTATTTTAATGTCTTCTGAAAAAGATGAATTATCAAAAAAAACAGATAGAAAGAATTAAACTTGCAGCACATAAAATATCAGAAATTTATAAAGATTTAACGTATGTATTTTTAGAAGATAAAGACAATAAATCACAAGTTAACAATTTTGATCTTGATAAAATCATAAGAGAACAATTAAAATATTTTGAAGCACTTGCAGAAAAGAAATCTATTGAAATTACTTATAATTTAGAAAAATTCAATTATAAAATAGATGAAAATGATTTTATAAGACTTTTTAACAATATAATTTCAAATGCAATAAAATACAATAAGAAAAAAAGGAAAAATAGAGATTACACTAAAAGACTCTACTCTTATTGTAAAAGATAATGGAATAGGAATTGAAAAAAAAGTAAACTATCAGATATTTTTAGTAGATACTATCGAGCTACAACACAAAGTGGAGGTTTTGGTATAGGACTTAATATCGTCCAAAATATCTGTTTAAAATACAATATAAAATTTGAAGTAGAATCAGAATTAAAAAAAAGGAAGTACTTTTATATTTAACTTCTAAAGTACACCTTCTATTAATATTTTAAAACCTAATATTATTAGAATTATTCCTCCTAAATATTCCGCTTTACTCTCTAAATAACCACCTAAAAACTTTCCTAAATAAACTGCAAAAATACATAATATCGTTGTAACTATAGCTATCAAACTAACTGCATAAAAAAATATCTATATTATCAAAAGAGAAAGTAATCCCAATAGCTAAAGCATCTATAGAAGTTGCAATTGCCAAAATAAAAAGTGTTTTATTTTCAAGATTTTTTTTACCTCATCTTCAAATTTATCTTCCATAGCTTCTTTTATCATTTTATATCCAAGAAAAACTAAAATTATGAATGCTATATAGTGATCTATACTATCTACAAAAGAGGCAAACAAACTTCCTGCAAAATAACCAATTAAAGGCATAAGTCCTTGAAAAATACCAAAAAATAAAGCTATCTTTATTGTTGTATAAAAATTTATGTCTTTATATTTACTCCCACTTGCAATTGATACAGCTACGCTATCCATAGCTAACGCAATTGCTATTAAAACTAACTCCATACTCATCCTTCTAATAAAAAGAGAATTGTACTTTTAATATAATTAAATACCATTTATATCTAAAGGAAAAACTTGCATGAAAAACTTTGAATTTTTTTAACAAACTTAGTGATGAGGAAAAAGCTTATTTAATAGATAATTCTAAATATGTCGAATTACCTGAAGCATATACTCTATTTTATCAAGGTGATACTTGTAAAGATATACTTCTTTTAGAAGAGGGAAAAGTAAAACTTTTTATTCATGGGAACCTTTCAGAAACTATCTCTTTATATGAAATTAAACAAGGAGAACAGTGTATTATAAATACCTCTAGTACTTTATCAAACTCTGAGACTATTGCAACTGCTGAAACAATAACTGCTATAAAAGGATGGTTAATCCCACAAAAAATCTCTAGAGAGTTAATGATTCGTTCATCAGTTTACCAAGAATATATATTTTCACTATTTTCTTTAAAATTTAATGCCCTTACTACATTAATAGAAGATATTAAATTTAAACGACTTGATACAAGAGTACTTGAGTATTTAGAAAATAAAAACACTCCTTTTATAGAAATTACACATGAACAACTTGCAAAAGATTTAGATACATCAAGAGTAGTAATAAGTAGGATATTAAAAGATTTAGAGAACAAACAAATTCTTAAACTGCATAGAAAAAAAATAGAACTTTTAAATTAATGTAACATACGTTACTGAAAAAGATTTTTTTATTCATGTAATATTTCAATAAATAAAACAAAAGGATTGAAAATGAATAAAAATCTTGGAAAAATAGATAGAAGTTTAAGAGTAATTGTTGGTATTATTGTTATTGGAGTAGGTTTTTTTTATAACTCTTGGTTAGGTGCTATTGGAATTATACCTATTTTAACTGCACTTATTGGATGGTGTCCATTATATATTCCATTTAAAATTAATTCTTGTTCAAAAGAAGAGTGTAATATATAAAAAATGGTAAAGGTAGTTATATCTTTACCATTTTTATCTACTAGAAATACTCTTTAATATAATTTTTCCACACTTCTTCCTCATTAGATTAATAGACTTCAAAAAAAATCAAAAAAAAGGAGTCTTTACATGAAATTTGTAAAATTAGTTTCAATTTTAGCATTTTTATTTACATTCTTAAATGCTGAACCAATATCTCAAAATGGAGAAAAAGATGGTTTTGGAATAAAACTAACATCTGAAAAATCTCTTATAGTTGGGGGGGATAATACTATCTTTGTTGCCTTATCAAAAGATGGGAAAGTAGTTACTACACCAAAAGTAAGAATAAAGTTTTTTTTATGCCAGAAATGCCAGGTATGCCATATATGGAATATAAAGACAAAGCTAAATTAGTTGGTGATAAATATAAAATGATGATTAACTTCGCTATGAGTGGAACATGGCAATATCATTTACAATTTAAAACAGAAGATGGAAAGGTACACACTGTAAGAGGTAGTGTAAACTTATAATGAAAAAGTTAAATTTAGTAGCCACTCTACTATTATCATCTATACCACTTTTAGGTATGGATGATATAAATACATTTGTAGAGAAAGCTTATAAAAAGAATTATGAGTTAAAGTCACTTGAAGCATCACTTGATGTTGCAAAACAGCAGATATCCGTGGCCTCAAATTTAAAGAACCCAACTCTTACTTTTGGTGCAACTGATGTTTGGTTAAGCGATATAAGTAATAGAGATAGTGAACCTATGCAAGCTTACTACTTAGGTATTTCACAAAATATTCCTCTTACAAAAAAAGCTAGATACTAAAAAAGATATTGCAAAAAAATGATTTTGTAATATCTAAATATAATTTAGAAGATAAAAGATTGAAATTTAAATCAAATATCACTCTATATCTATATAACATCGCCCTACTTCAAGAAAGGATTCTTCTTTTTACAAGATTAGAAAAGAACTTAGAAAAGTTAGAAAATCTATTAAAAGAGTTATATAAATATAGTAGAGCATCACAAACTGAAATTTTAAATATTCAAGTTTTACAAAATGATATAAAAGTTAAAAAAAGTAGATTTATATAACTTACTTCAAACACAAACTTTAAACTTAGAGCGAGTAACTTATTCAAAATATGAAGATGTAAAATTAGATTTAAATCTATCAACTATACAATTAGAAGATAATTTTCTAACGCATCCAAAAATATTAAACATAGAAGAACAGATCAAAAAATATGAAAACATTGCAAAATATGAAAAGCAAAAAAAAGAATTCGGATATAAAAGTATCTCTTACATATTTTAATAGAGATGAAAAATATGAAGACTATGTAAATCTTGGATTTGCTATGCCATTATCAGTTTATGGAACTGAAAATATAAATAGCCGAAAAGCACAATTTAAAACAATTGAACTAAAAAATAGACTAGAAGATTTAAAATTTGAATTTTCAAACAAAATCAAAGTTTTACAATCAAATATGGATTCTTCTTTTAAAACATATAAAATCATAAAAAATAGTGTTTTACCAAAATTAAATCAATTACAAAAAACTTTAGAAAATTATAATAGTTTTTCAAAAGTTAATTCAACCGCACTTATAAAAAATTTAAATCAAATAATAGAGTATGAAATAAAAGCTATAAATGAAAAACAAAAATATTTCACTTCATTAGCAAATTCTACTTATTTTTACAAGGAAATTAAATGAAAGTCTTAATAACTACCCTATTCTTGGGTGTTGCAATACTAAATGCCCAAATACTGCAAGTTGAGCAGTTATTTAATAGAAAGCTTGTCAAAGTACAAAAAGAACCTCTAGGGGGGGTATTAAAAAGCTTTTATGGCAGTACAACTTTAGATGAATCTAAAACTTATGATATTGTAAGTAGATTTGATGGATATATTACAAATTTATATGCAAATGAGACTTATAAAAATGTAAAAAAAGGAAAAACTCTTTTTACAGTTTATTCAGATGAAATTTTATCAATTCAACAAGAACTACAACTTGCAAAAAAATTTAATAAAAGTTTAGTTAATAGTTCAATAGAGAAACTAAAAGCTTTAGATATAAATTCTAATCTACTAAACAAAATTAAAAGTTCAAAAAAGATTTATAAAGATATACCATTTTATTCTCCAATGAATTCTATTATTTTAGAAAAAAAATATAAATGATGGTTCATATGTAAAAAAAAGGAAAACTTTTATTAAGATTAGCAAGTTTAGATAGACTTTGGTTTATTGCAAAGGTTTATCAAAAAGATTTAGCCTTTATAAAAAAAAGATTTAGAAGCAAAAATAAAAATTGATGGAATCAATTCTGCAATAAAAACAAAAGTTGACTTTATATATCCAACAATTGATATGAAAACAAAAAGTGTTGATGTTAGATTTATTTTGGAAAATAAAGACTTAAAACTTCTTCCAAATATGTTTGCAAAAGTAGAATTAAAAACTATGACAAAAGATAGATTAACTCTTCCTAAAACTGCAGTATTAACTAAAGGTGATAAATATTATGTATTTAAACCAATTTCAAAAAGTGAATTTGAACCAATAAAAATTGAAGCAAAAAGAATTGCTTCTAATAAATATGAAGTATTTGATGGTTTAAAAGAGGGCGATACAGTTATAAATAATGCATTATTCTTACTTGATTCAGATGCTATTACAAACAATCTTTATCAATCTGATGATGAAGACTGGTAGGATTTATTATGGTTGAGTCAATTATAAATCAAAGTATCAAATATAAGTTTCTAATTTTATTTTCAGTAATAGTTTTAACTTTTGCATCATTTTGGGCGGTAAAAAACACAAGTTTAGATGCACTTCCTGATTTATCACCTCCACAAGTAATTGTACAAGTGAAGTGGGCAGGGCAAAGTCCAAAGACTATTGAAGAACAAGTTTCATATCCACTTATTTCAAATCTTATGAGTCTTCCAAATATTGAAACTGTAAGAGCTATGAGTTCATTTCAAAATGCACTTATTTATATAATATTTAAAGATGGAACTGACCTTTATGATTCAAGAAATAGAATATTAGAACAACTTAGTCAACTTCAAGGAACATTTCCTCAAGGTGTTGATGTTGCAATAGGTCCCGATGCTACTGGAGTAGGGTGGGCTTATGAATATGCATTAAAATCTGATTCTAAAAGTCTTGATGAGCTTAGAACTTTACAAGATTACTATTATAAGTTTGCATTACTAGGAGTTGATGGAGTTAGCGAAATAGCTTCTATTGGTGGATTTATTAAAAACTATGAAATCACTTTAAATCAAGATAAATTAGTTCAATATAATTTATCAATAAATGAAATTAAAAAAGCTCTTACTCAAAATAACTCAGAGAAGGGTGGAAGAATTATTTTAGAAAATGGTTTTGAACACATGATTCAAGCCAAAGGATATTTAAAAAAACATTTATGATATTGAAAATATCACTATTAAAACGACTAATTCTATTCCTTTAAAAATAAAAGACATTGCTGATGTAAATATCACTTCAACAAACAGAAGAGGTATGGCAGATTTAAATGGTCAAGGGGGGGATACTGTTGGAGGTATTGTAGTTGTAAGATATGGAGAAAATCCATATGCAGTTATTAAAGCGGTAAAAGAGAAATTAAAAACATTAAAAGTTGATGGAATTGAAGTTGTAGAGACTTATGATAGAACTTCTTTAATTGATAAAGCAATTGATACACTAAAAAATACTCTTATTGAGGAATCAATAATTGTTATGATTATAAGTGCTTTATTTTTATTTCACTTTAGATCAGCTCTTATCATTATTATCACTTTACCAATTACTGTATTAATTACATTTTTACTTATGAAACTATTTGATTTAGGATCAAATATCATGAGTCTTGGAGGTATTGCTATTGCTATTGGAGCCATGGTAGATGCAACTATTGTAATGATTGAAAATGCTCATAAACATCTTCAAGGTAAAGTTGATATCTCAAATAAAGAACGTGTTGATATTATCATCAAGTCTGCAAAGCAAGTAGGGCGACCAATATTTTTTGCCTTAATTCTTGTAGTTGTATCTTTTATGCCAATTTTTGCACTTACAGGACAAGAAGGAAGACTATTTACACCTTTAGCTTTTACTAAAACATTTGCAATGATTAGTGGTGCAATCCTTTCAATTACACTTGTTCCAATTCTTATGGTATTTTTTTATAAAAGGGAAAATACTACCTGAGAATAAAAACTATTTAAATCTATTTTTTTATAAAATTGTATTCACCATTTCTAAAAATATCGTTAAAACTTAGATACTTTATAGTTCTTATTTTTATAGCAGTTTTAGCTTTTGCATATCCAGTTTATAAAAAAAACAAAATTGGGAATTCATGCCTATGATGAATGAGCAGACTTTTATGTATATGCCAGTTACTCCTTATGGACTTGGGGGGGTAGACTTAGCTAGAGAACTAACTTTAAAAACTGACAAAATCATAAAATCTTTTCCTGAAGTTAATACAGTTTTTGGTAAAGCAGGGCGTGCAGATAGTGCAACAGATCCAGCTCCACTTGCAATGATTGAAACTATAATTACTTTTAAACCAGAGAGTGAATGGAGAGAAGGTATGACCTATAAAAAGCTTATGCAAGAGATGGATGATAAGCTTAGAATTGCAGGACTTATAAACTCTTGGACATATCCAATAAGAGGAAGAATTGATATGCTTCTTACAGGTATTAGAACACCTCTTGGAATAAAACTATATGGAAATAACCATCAAATATTAGAAGAAAAAGCCGGAGAAATTGAACAAGTTTTAAAAAAAAGTTTTCAAATACTTTATCTGTTTCAACAGATAAAATAAACTCTGGATATTATTTAAATATTGATGTAAAAGAAGAACTTCTAGCAAGATATGGAATTACAAAAAAAATGATATTCTTTCTACTGTTAGTTTAGGAGTTGCTGGAGCTAAAATTTCTACTTTTTTTTAAATGGTTTGGAAAGATATCCAATTAGTTTACGATTTGAAACAACTCAAAGAGAAGATATAAATGTATTAAAAAATCTTCAAATAAAAACTAAACTTGGTTTTCAGCCACTTGAGATGTTTGCAAATCTTGCTTATGAAGAAGGACCATCTGTTATAAAATCAGAAAAAGCATTAAATGTAAACTTTATTTATATTACACCTAAAAATGGTATTTCTGCAACTGCATATAAAAAAAAGAGGCTCAAGAACTTTTAAAAGATTTAAAACTTCCAGCAGGATTTTATTATGAATGGGCAGGGCAAAGTGAATACCTTGAATCTGCTATGCAAAGATTAATATATATTATTCCGCTTACTTTTGTGATTATATTTATTTTAATCTATTTTGCTCTTAAAAATATTACATATACACTTATAATATTTTTTTTACACTTCCTTTTGCACTTACAGGAGGTCTATTTTATTTAGAATATCTAAATTTTAATATATCAATTGCAGTAATTGTCGGATTTTTGGCACTACTTGGAGTTGCAGCTGAGACATCGATTGTTATGTTAGTTTATTTACATGAAGCAATGTTAGAACTAAATAAAAAAACATCTTGAGGCTACAAAAGAGCATATTTCTCACGCTATTTATAAAGGTGCTGTATTAAGACTTAGACCAAAGCTTATGACTCTATTTGCTATTTTAGGAGGACTTATACCTATTATGTATATAGATGGCGTAGGAAGTGAAGTAATGCAAAGAATTGCTGCACCTATGATAGGTGGTATGATTAGTTCTGCATTTTTAACACTTATTGTTATTCCAGCGATATTTTATATATTAGCATTAAGAAAAAAAGGGGGGGAAAATGGCAGAATGTGATTTATCACATTAATTTCAAATATTTTTGTGTATTTTGTAAAAAGCCCACAATTACTACACAAAAAAAGTATAGAATACTTTTACAGTCCAAACAGAATATAATGAAACTTATTAATAAAAATTAATCAATATAACTTTCTCCTTCAGAAGTTTCATTATATTTCCTACCTAATTTTTACTAAGTAAATTTGACAGAAGTATAAAAAGATCTTTTATAAGATCTTTTTATATTAAAATTAGAATTGTCTTCTAGGTCTTTCTTCTCTTGGTCTAGCTTCGTTTACTCTTAAGCTTCTACCTTCAATATCACTTCCATTAAGTGATTCAATAGCTTCATTTCCAGCAACATCAGTTGTCATTTCAACAAAACCAAAACCTTTAGATCTTCCAGTTTCTCTGTCCATAATAACTTTAGCGCTTTTTACTTCACCAAACTTTGCAAACACAGCTTCTAACTCTGCGTCACCCATTCTATATGACAGATTTCCTACATAAATGTTCATTACTTTTCTTTCCTTTTTTTAAGTAGCTTATATTATGCCAGATTATTTTTTAATTAGCAAGTAGTTTTTTTAACTTTCTTTACCAAAATTTACTTCGATTGCACTATCAATTCTTCTTTTTACTTCATCAAACCCTAGTATTGCCATAATGTCATAAACAGAAGGTGCTTGTGTTCCACCAGTTAAAGCTATCCTAATTGGTTGAAAAAGTTGAGGAAATTTTAGCTCAAATTCTTCAATAAAAGGTTTAGTTATTACTTCATAATCACATGCTAAATGAAGTTCATCTTTTTTTCTCTTCTAAATTTTGTAAATATGTTTGTAAAATTTTTATTGTATTTTCTTTTACAAACTTTTTAGAACCCTTTGCTTCATAGGTAGTTGGTGTATCTAAAATTTTATTTATGGCATCTTTTAGTTCAACTAAAGTTTGTGCTCTCTCTTTAGATAAATCTAAAAGCATCTCTTTTTTATCATGTCCTTCTAAATGACAATCAAAGAACTCTAACTCACATGCAAGTCTTTCATTTGATACATTTTTAATATAGTGAGCATTTAACCAAAGTAATTTTTCTTCATTGTATGATGAAGCAGATTTATTAATATTTTCAGGATCAAACAGTTCTAACATTTCATCCATTGAGAAAATTTCTTGATCTCCATTTGACCATCCAAGTCTTACTAAAAAGTTTAATAAAGCTTCTGGAAGATAACCTTGATTTTTATAATCCATTACATCTAAAGCGCCATCTCTTTTAGAAAGCTTTTTACCTTGCGGATTATTAATCATTGGAACATGAAAGAACTTTGGTATATCAAAACCTAAAGCTTCATAAATTACAATTTGTTTTGATGTATTTGTTAAGTGGTCATCACCTCTAATAACATCAGTCATTCCCATTAAAGCATCATCAATAGTCACAACAAAGTTATACGTTGGCATTCCATTAGATCTTGCAATAACAAAATCATCTACTTCTGAGTAATTAAAATTCATGATAGATTTAACACCATCTACAAAAGTAATTACTCCATCATTTGGAGATTTTATTCTAACAACTGGTTCTACACCTTCAGGAATAGTAGGTAAAACTTTTCCATCTTCTGGTCTCCAAGTTTCATCATATCGAGGAGTCTCTTTATTTGCCATTTGTTTTTCTCTTAAAGCATCAAGCTCATCTTTACTCATATAACAATAATATGCTTTACCTTCATCTAAAAGTTGTTGAATATACTTCTTATAAATATCTAATCTTTTTGATTGATATTCTACTTCTCCATCATAATTTAAACCAACCCAATCAAAAGCTTTAATAATAGCTTCCATTGCCGCATCATTATTTCTTTGTGTATCTGTATCTTCAATTCTTAATTTAAATTCACCTTTTGTTTTTCTTGCCCAAAGATAGCTATAAAGTGCTGTTCTTAAACCACCTATATGTAAATATCCTGTTGGACTTGGAGCAAATCTAGTAACTGCCATAATATTCCTTATTTGTTGTCTTTATTTTTATTACTTTTAAAAAAAATCCAATTGCTGAAAAAATTGCAACTGCTGCAATGAATATAACCATTGCTAAATCAAGAGCTTCCATTTGTTTCCTTCTCTTTAAGTTGTCCACATGCTGCAGAGATATCAAGACCTTTTGATTCTCTAATTGTGCATAATAGCCCTCTACTTGTTAAATATTCTTGGAATTTTATCATATCACTGCTTTGTGGTCTTTGATATGAAGTTCCTGGATATGGATTAAAGTAAATCAAGTTTACTTTAGCCTTTATTCCATCAAGAAGTTTTAATAGTTTTTGAGCACTTGTGATATCATCATTTTTATCTTTTATTACAAGATATTCAAACATCACTTTCTTTCTAGTATCAATAGGAAAATTTCTAACTGCATCAATAATCGATTTAATATTATATGCCTTATTCATAGGAATAAGCTCACTTCTTAACTCATCATCAACTGCATGTAAAGATATTGCAAGTTGAATTCCTAAATCTTCATTTCCAAGTCTTTCTATTTTAGAAGATAATCCTGAAGTTGAAACTGTGATTCTTCTTCTGTTAATTGATAAGCCTTCTGATTCTGAAAATACTTTTACAGAATGAACAAAATTATCATAATTATCAAGAGGTTCACCCATTCCCATATAAACAATATTTACTGATTTGTTTTCTGGTATTTCATTATCTTTCTTGATTTGAACTATTTGATTTACAATCTCTCCTACAGATAAGTTTCGTACAAAACCACCCTTTGCTGTAAGACAAAAAGTACATCCAACTTTGCATCCAACCTGAGTAGAGATACATACAGTAAACTTTTCACTTCTTTCAATAGTTCCATCTTCATTTATCTTTTTCTTTTTCATTAAAAGAAGAACTGCTTCAACAGTGTGCCCATCATGAAGTTTAAAAAGATATTTTATACTTCCATCTGAACTTAACTCTTTTTTTATTATTTCAAGAACATTTATTTCATAGTTTTCTTTTAAATTCTCTTTTAAATCATTTGGTATATTTTTCATATCATCATATGATGTTACATATTTTTTTGTATATCCAATTATAAACCTGCTTTGCTCTAAAACTTGGTTTTAGTTGAGATTTTAATTCATCTAATGTATAGTCATAAATTGATTGTTTCACGTGAAACCTTTTTTTTCTATTTGTTTTTAATTGTTTTATTTAATTATTTGTTTTTCAACAAGATATTTAGTTAGTTTTGACATTGCCTCTTTATGATTTTTCATAAAATCTTCATGAGCTTTTTTTATTCGTATAGTTTGTAATAACAAAAATTCCTGCAACTGGAATTTCAAACTCACGTGCCACTTGAACAACAGAGAAAAACTCCATATTTTCAATTCCAATTCCATAATTGTTGTAATTAGACGCTAATTCTGAATTTGTAGTAATGTAGTTTGAACTATTTACAATAGTATCATTTCTAACCATTTTATTTTCAGATTCAAGAACATTATCTAAAGGAGTATATGAATCATCACTTAAAAAAGATAATTCAAGATTTGCAGCTCTTTTTGATTCTACTATATCTAAGATATTATGATTACCATAACTACCTGCACTTCCAATAAATAGTAAGAAATCAGGTTTATTAAATAAACAATGTCTTGTTAGATTAATTGAACTTTCAATAAGCCCAACTCCTATTGCTTCTGCAAACTTAAATGTTTCGTTTCTACCAGCACATACAATCATTTACATTCCATTATATATCTAGCTTCTAGCATAATTTTTTCTTGGTTTGCTTCTGGAACAGGAAGTGTCTTTTTAGTTGATATCGATGTATTAGCATAAGCAACTTTTCCATTATATCTTTGAAACTGAGAGTTGTTTATATTTATTCTCTTTACTTCACAATCTTTTTTAATATCATTTGCTAAAGTTTTACGATAACTTTCTGACCATTCAATTGCTTCTAATCTTAAAAGATCAAGAGTCACATTATAAGTATCTTCTTTTACACTCCATGAAAGATTATTTACAGAAACATTTGTATCTCTATTTTTTTTTAAAAGGGTTATCTCTGTAATAAACTCATCCATAAACCTTGCTTTACGAGCATTTACTTTATATCTTAATTCACCAAGATAACCAACAATCTTAGGTGTATTTGATGAGTGTCGATATTTAGGTCTAATATTAAAAGTTCCTAGTTTTCTTTCAACTTTATCAAAACTCTTTATCTTTTGATTAAAAACTTCAAGTCTTTCACTTACAATTAGTTCAGAATCATCTTCAATTGTTACAGTTACAAATGTACTTAATGTATCATGAGGAAGCTCATGATAAAACTTTTTATTAAATTCTAAATCAAATGAAAAAGCTAAGATTGGTAGAACTAAGAACTTCAAGAACCTCATTTTATATCCTTACTGGAATATTGTTTTCTTTTAGATAATGTTTTAATTCCATAATATCTATCTCTTTAAAGTGAAAAATTGATGCAGCTAATGCAGCACTTGCTCCATGTTCAAAAGCTTCTTTCATATGCTCCATTGTTCCAGCACCACCACTTGCAATTACAGGGATATCAACAATTGAAGATATTTTTTTTCTGTAATATTAAGCTCAAATCCTGTTTTTGCTCCATCTGTATCCATTGATGTTAGAAGAATTTCTCCTGCGCCTCTATTATAAACCTCTTTAGCCCATTGTATCGCATCTATTCCTGTATCTTCTCTACCACCTTTTACAAAAACATGATAAGAACCATCATTTACTTTTTTTAACATCAATTGCAACTACAATACATTGACTTCCAAATCTTTTAGCACCTTCATCAATAAAATCAGGATTTACAACAGCTGAAGAGTTTACAGATACTTTATCACATCCAACATTTAGTAGTTTATATATATCATCTAATTTTCTAATCCCACCACCAACTGTAAGAGGGATAAATACCTCTTTTGCAACATCTTTAACAATATCAACTATAGTATCTCTATTTTCATGACTTGCAGTGATATCAAGAAACGTGATTTCATCTGCACCCTCATTATTATATCTTTTAGCTACTTCTACAGGGTCTCCCGCATCTCTTAATCCTACAAAGTTTACACCTTTAACAACTCTTCCATCTTTAACATCTAAACAAGGAATAATTCTTTTTGCAAAATAACTCAACATAATTTCCTTTTATATTTATAGATATTATCTTATCTAATTGTAAGTTAAAAGCAGATATACTCTTATTTCTTATGGAAAAAGTAATAGCAAAAAAAAGAAATTTGGACAAAATTTTTTAAAAGATAGTAGTGTTTTAGCAAGGATCATCCAATCGATGCCCAACAACAATAACCACCTAGTGGAAATTGGGCCTGGATTAGGTGATTTGACAGAAAATTTAGTCAAGTACAAAGATACGACAGCATATGAAGTCGATACTGATTTAATCAGTATATTAAAGTCAAAATTTGCAAAAGAGATAGATAACAAGCAGTTTGAACTGATCCACACTGACGTTTTAGAAGCTTGGGATAAAAATGGTAGTTTACATAATAGTAAATATGATTTAATTGCCAATTTACCATACTATATTGCAACAAACATTATATTAAGAGCATTTGAAGATATTAATTGTGAGAATATTATAGTAATGATTCAAAAAGAAGTAGCTCAAAAATTCTCTGCGCAAGTAGGGGGGGATAAAGAGTACTCTTCACTTGGAGTTATTACTGAATTAATATCAAAAGAATCAAGGATACTATTTGATGTACCTCCAGAATCTTTTGATCCTCCACCAAAAGTTATGTCTTCGATATTATATGTATCAAAAGATACGAATGTAGCATTAGATAAGGATTTTAATAAATTTTTAAAAGTTTGTTTTTCTCAACCAAGAAAAAAAACTTTTTAAAAATATCTCTTCCTTAATAGATAAAGAAACTTTATCTAATATCTATAGTGACCTTAATTTAAAAGAGACTCTAAGACCTCATGAAGTTAGCGCATCTTTGTATAGCCAAATGTATACAAAGGTAAAGAATGGAAAACAATCAAACTAAAGATCAAAAAGAGATAGAAAACAAACCGTCTAGTAATAGACCAAAACAACAAAATAACAATAAACAACCAAGAAACGAAAAAAAACCAAATCAAAACCAGAATCAAAATCCTAACAGTAATAAATCTGAAGATAAGCAAGATAATAACAGTACTGAAAAGAAACCTTATAATAAAAAAAAGAAAACCAAATAATAATAGGGCAAAAGCACATAGTAATAGAACAAATAGTGCATGGATAAATGATTTAAAAAAAGGCTCATATTGTAAATGAAAAATCTCATAAAGAGAGATTAAACCCTCACAATAAATTAAACTTATCAACAAATGCAAAAGTTAGAATCACTCCACTTGGAGGATTAGGAGAAATTGGTGGAAATATGATGATAATTGAGACTGAAAAGTCTGCAGTTATTGTTGATGTAGGAATGAGCTTTCCAGATGAAGATATGCATGGAGTTGATATTCTAATTCCTGATTTTACTTACATTAGACAAATCAAAGATAAGATCCAAGGTGTTTTAATTACACATGGACATGAAGATCATATTGGTGCAATGCCATATCTATTTAAAGAGATGCAATTCCCTATTTACGGAACTTCATTACCTTTAGAGATGATTGGTTCAAAGTTTGATGAACATAAAATCAAAGAACATAGAAAACTATTTAATCCAATTGAAAAAAAAGAGTTCCTATTAAAATTGGAGATTTTGAAGTAGAATGGATTCATATTACACACTCAATTATTGATTCATCTTCATTAGCAATTAAAACTGAAGCGGGAACTATTATTCATACTGGTGACTTTAAAATTGACCATACTCCAATTGATGGATTCCCTACAGATTTACATAGATTAGCTCATTATGGGGGGGAAGAGGGTGTTTTACTTTTAATGTCTGACTCAACAAATTCACACTCTCCAGGTTTTACAAAATCTGAAAAAACTGTAGGACCAACTTTTGATAGACTTTTTGCAACATCAAAAGGAAGAGTTATCATGTCTACATTCTCTTCAAATATCCACAGAGTTGCTCAAGCAATTGATCATGGTTTAAAATATGGTAGAAAGATTTGTGTTATTGGTAGGTCTATGGAGAAAAACTTAGAACTTGCAATGAGTTTAGGATATATTAAATTTCCAAGAGATCAATTTATTGATGCACATGAAGTAAATAAATATAATGATGGTGAAGTACTTATTGTAACTACAGGTTCTCAAGGAGAATCAATGTCAGCACTTTATAGAATGTCAATCCATGAGCATAGACACATCAAAATTAAGCCAGGAGATCAAATTATTTTATCTGCTAAAGCAATTCCTGGAAATGAAGCTTCTGTATCTGGTATTATCAACCACTTATTAAAAGCTGGTGCAAAAGTTGCATACCAAGACTTTAGTGAAATTCATGTTTCTGGACATGCTGCACAAGAAGAGCAAAAACTTATGTTAAGACTTATTAAACCTAAATTCTTTATGCCAATTCACGGTGAATATAACCATGCAGTAAAACATGCAAAAACAGGTATTGATTGTGGTGTATTAGAAAGAAATACTTATATCATGAGTGATGGTGAACAAATTGAAGTTACTCCAAAATATCTTAAAAAAGTAAAATCAGTTAAGACTGGTAAAGTTTATATTGATAACCAATTAAACAATAAAATTGCAGATGATATTGTTATGGATAGACAAACAATGGCAAATGAAGGTGTTGTTATGATTGTTGGTCAAATCAATGCAAATGATAGAAAAATGGATCAAAGACCAAGAGTTACATCTTTTGGTTTAGTACCTGATAAATTAGATAGAGCATTTTCAAAAGAGATTGAGGATTTATTAGTAACTTTCTTACAAAATGCAAAAGAAGGTATCTTTAAAAACAATAGAGTTTTAGAAGATGAAATTAGAAAAGTAGTTAGAAAACACTGTATTAGAAAATATAAAAAAATACCCAATGATTGTACCGACACTGTTTGTACAATAAGGAAATACTATGGACTTTAACAAAATTGCAAAAGAGGTATTAGATATTGAAGCAAACGAATTAAAGCTTGCTTCACAAAATATATCATCTTTTGATTTGGAAAAAGCTGTTGATTTAATCATCTCTTGTAAAGGTAAACTTATTGTTACAGGAGTTGGTAAATCTGGCTTAGTAGGAGCAAAAATTGCTGCTACTCTTGCTAGTACAGGAACATCATCATTTTTCCTTCATCCAACAGAAGCCATGCATGGTGACTTGGAATGATTGGTAAAAATGATGTAGTATTAGGTATATCTTATAGTGGTGAAAGTGAAGAACTTATTCAACTTCTTCCACATTTAAAAAGATTCGATATACCACTTATTGCTATGGCAAAAGATAGTAACTCTACACTTGGAAAATATTCTGATTTTTTTATTAATATTTCTGTGTCAAAAGAGGCTTGTCCACTTGATACTGCTCCAACATCATCTACTACATTAACTATGGCAATGGGTGATGCACTTGCAGTATGTTTAATGAAAAAAAGAGATTTTAAAAAAAGAAGATTTTGCATCATTTCATCCAGGAGGAAGCTTGGTAAAAAAAACTTTTTGTAAAAGTAGATGACTTATTAAGAAAAGAAAATCTTCCAATTGTTTCACGTGAAACAAAATTAAAAGATGCAATTGTAATTATGAGTGAAGGAAGATTAGGAAATGTTCTAATCATAGATGAAAACAATAAATTAACATCAGTATTAAGTGATGGTGATTTAAGAAGAGCATTAATGAATCCTCAGTTTACGATTGATTGTTTAGTTGAAGATATAGCAACTAAAAACCCAAAAACAATTGATAATAAAAATCTGCTAGCAAGTGATGCTTTGAATATAATAGAAGACTATAAAATTCAACTTCTTGTAGTAACAGATAAAGAAAAAAAAGATTGTAGGTGTATTACATATACATGATTTAATAGAAGCAGGAATCAAATAATGGCTAAAGAAGAACAAGAAGAGATAGAACTTACTAGATTAAATAAATTTATATCTCATAATAGTAACTACTCAAGAAGAGAAGCAGATAAAATTATAGAAGAAGGTAAAGTTACAATAAACAATAAACCTGTAACAAACCTAGCTACTAAAGTATCACCTGAAGATGTTGTAAAGATTGGTAAAAAAACTTATTAAAGAAGACAAAAACAAAATGTATACTGTAATCATCTACAATAAACCAAAAGGTGAGTTAGTAACTAAAAATGATCCTCAAGGTAGAAAAATCATATTTGATAGTCTTGAAAAAAAATATAAACACTTTATACCAATTGGAAGATTAGACTACGCAAGTGAAGGATTAGTTTTATTAACTGATTCAGTAGATGTTGCAAATAAACTTATGCACTCAAAACTTGAAAGAATCTATAAAATTAAAGTAAATGGACCAATCAATCCAAAAGTAGAAGAAGCAATGATTCATGGTCTAGAGCTTGAAGATGCAACTACTGGTGCACATGAGAAATCAAAAATCAAATCAATGAATTTTGAACCTTTTATAGCTTATCAAATTCTTACAAATGGTCAAAACTTTTCAAAAGTAAAAGTTGCTATTAGTGAAGGAAAGAATAGAGAGCTTAGAAGATTTTTTGGACACTTTGGATTAGATGTAATGGATTTAAAGAGATTTGAATTTGGTGGTATTTCACTAAATAACCTTCCAACAGGAAAAACTAGATATCTAACTCGTGATGAGTACAGAGACTTAAGACGTTTCTTAAATGGTAATGACGACTGATTTAGCATCTAAACTAAGACCACAAACTCTTCAAGAGTTTATTGGTCAATCCCATATTATAGGAAAAGAAAAAGCTCTTTATAAATTATTAGAGAAAAAAAGAGATACCACATCTCTTTTTCTATGGAAAACCAGGAACTGGTAAAACTACTTTAGCAAAAATTATTGCAAAACATATAAAGACTGACTATTACTACTTTAACGCTACTTCAATAAAAGTTGATGATTTAAGAAAAGTATTTACTAAATATAATAACTCATTTATAAAACCTATACTTTTTATTGATGAAGTACACAGATTGTCTAAAAACCAACAAGAAGTTTTACTTCCAATAATGGAAAACTACGATGCAATAATTATAGGCGCAAGTACAGAAAATCCATTTTTTTACATTGACAAATGCAATTAGATCAAGATCTTTTCTTTATGAATTTCTACCATTTACAAAAGAAGAGATGTCGCAAGTTTTAAATAGAGCAATTAAAGATATGCAAATAGAGTTAAATAAAGAGGCAAGAGAGTATTTAATCATCTCAAGTAGTGGTGATGCAAGGGCAATGCTAAATTTACTTAATTTCGCTTCTAAAATTGAAGATAAGATATCTTTAGAGACTTTAAAAGAATTAAGAACAAATGTCATTGGTGATGGAGTTAGCTCTTCTGATTCTCATTATGATTTAGCAAGCGCAATGATTAAATCTTTAAGAGGTTCAGATGTTGATGCTTCACTATATTATCTAGCAAGACTTATAAATGGTGGAGAGAGTGTAGAGTTTATTACAAGAAGACTAGTTATATTTGCCAGTGAAGACATAGGAAATGCAAATCCAAACGCTCTTAATCTAGCTGTAAGTACAATGACTGCATGTAGCAAAATTGGATATCCAGAAAGTAAAATACTTTTAGGACAATGTGCAGTTTATTTAGCATCATGTCCAAAATCAAATAGTGCTTACCTTGGAATTAATAAAGCACTTAGTGAAGTAAAAAAATGGTAAAATACTGGATATACCAAAACATATAGACTCTCAACATTTAGGATATAAATATCCACATGATTTTGGAGGATGGGTAGAACAAGAATATTTAAAAGAACCTCTGAATCTATATGAATCAATAAATGTAGGGTATGAAAAAACTTTACATGAATGGATTAAAAAAAATAAAAGGACAATAATGGATTTTCTATTAGAGTATTACACATGGATACTTATTTTTCATATTATGGCAATGATGTCATGGATGGCAATGCTATTTTATCAGCCAAGACTTTTTGTTTATCATACTGAACACAAAAATAAAAAAAGATTTTGTTGAAGTAGTTAAAATACAAGAAGATAAAATGTATAGGGTAATTGGTTTTCCTGCTAAAATAGCTACAGTACTTAGTGGAATCCTAATGTTAGTATTAAGACCTGATTTACTTCAAGGTGATGGATGGATGCATGCAAAACTGTTTTTTTGTAGTTTTACTAATGGTATACTCATTCTCTTTAGAATATTTTAGAAAACAGCTTGCTCAAGAAAAATATCCAAATAGTGGAAACTTTTTTTTAGAGCATATAATGAAGTACCAACAGTATTGTCACTTTTAATTGTGGGATACGTAATAACCAAAACATTCTCTTTAGCATTTACATTTATAACACTTTTAATTGGTGTATATATTATTTATAAAGTTTTAAACCAAAAACCAAAAGATGATAATACTTCTTTAGAAGGGGGGGAAAAATGAATTTCGAAAAAACCTATATCCTAGATACAAATATTTTACTTGAAGATGCTACAAATATCTTTAAACTAAGCGATGATAGTAAAAACCTAATAATCCTGCCTGAAACTGTGTTAGATGAAATAGATACAAAAAAAGGTGGTTTTGAAGAGATTAATTTTCAAGCAAGAGAATTTGCGAGAATTCTAGAAAACTCAAAAATTATTCAATCAAAAAAAGTTAAAGAATGTAAAATAATAAGACTTGAAGTAATAGGCTCTACAACGGCAATAATTGATGTAATATCAAAAGAAGATTATCAAATAAGTATTAAAAATAGTGCCCCCCCCAATATAATAAATGATAGAAAAATACTTGAAGTTGCAAACTTTGCAAAAGAGTATTATGAAGTAGAAGTAACTTTTCTTTCACTAGATATTATGGCTCGAACAAGAGCTGTGAGCTTAGATATAAAAACTGATTCGTTAAATGGATCAAACAAAGATGAGTTTGATTATGAGTTTGTCAAAACAATTGAAATAAAATTTGAACAGACAGAGTTTTTAGAAAATGCGTTAATTACTGATTTTGACAAAGAGTATAAAGCTCACAACTTTTGTTACTGTTTTAAAGTAAAAGGTTCAGATCAAATAATCTTAGCTACAATACAAAATGAAAGAATATATCTTCTTGATGAAGGTGAAGTAAGAAATCAAATAATAGTACCTTTAAATAAAGAACAACTTTTCTTTTCAAATGCCATTTTATCGCACTTTTATAATGTATTGATAGTTGAAGCTAAAGCTGGTTCAGGAAAGACTTTATTAGCTTTAAGTGGTGCTTTAAAACTGGTACGTCAAAAACACTTTCAAAGAATAATATATATTAGAAACTCAATTGAATCACTTGATAAAGGTGAAGATGTTGGATATCTTCCAGGTTTTGAAGAGAAGTTTAAAATTTATAATCATCCTTTAATGGATAGTTTAGATTATATTATTAGAACTGAGTATAAAAAGAAACAATCAAATAAAAAAAATCAAGAAAATATTACTGAACTTGATGACCAAGAAGTAAGTCAAAGAATAGAACAAATGATTCAAAACTATGGAATTGAAACTATGTGGGTAGGAGAGATGAGAGGTAGAACTCTTTCAAATGCCTTTGTAATCATAGATGAAGCCCAAAATATGTCTAATAAAACTATGCAAATGGTACTTTCAAGAATAGATAACTCATGTAAAGTTGTTATTTTAGGGAGTAACAAACAAATTGATAACTTTTATGTAAATAAATATACAAACTCATTAACAACTCTTTTAAAATCTACAAAAGATACAAGTGAACTTGTAAATATATTTGCTATTAGACTTCAAAAAGTATTAAGAGGTCCAATTACTGAGTGGGCTGAACAAATTTTTACAAGAAAAAAAATAAATAATCCTCAATTAAACTAACTTTTGATACCTTTACATATATAAATATGTAAGGGTACTCAAAATGAAAATCGTATTTTTAGATGCAAAGACTTTAGGTAATGACATTAGTCTAGATAAATTTAACTCTGTTAGGTGATGTAAGTATATATCAAACTACAACTAAAGAAGAAACACTAACTAGAGTTAAAGATGCGATATAGTTGTAACTAATAAAGTAATCATAGATAAAAATATAATGAAACAATCAAATATAAAACTTATTTGTATTGCAGCAACTGGTATGAACAATGTAGACCTAGAATACGCTAAAAAAAGAGGAATTGAAGTAAAAAATGTGGTTGGCTATGCAAAAGCAACAGTGGCTCAACATACTATAACTTTAGCTTTACACTTTATACAAAAACTAGATTATTATAAAAAAATATGTAGAAGACAAAAAATGGGAAAAGGCAGATATCTTCACACACTTAGACAAACCATTTTATGAATTAGAAAACAAAAACTGGGGGGGAATAATTGGTTTAGGAAATATTGGTAAAAGAGTAGCAAATATTGCTCGTGCCTTTGAATGTAATGTAAACTACTATTCAACATCAGGACAGAATTCTAGTACAGAATATAATCAAATGCAACTAGAAGAACTTTTAAAGACTTCAGATGTAATTTCAATACATTCTCCACTTAATGATACAACTGTAAATTTGATAAATAAATCAAATTTACATATGCTAAAAGACGGAGCAATTTTGATAAATGTTGGCAGAGGTGGTATAATAAATGAAGAAGCTTTAGCAGATGCATTAGATAAAGAAAAAGCTTTATTTTGTGGACTTGATGTAGTAAATGAAGAGCCAATTAAAAAAAACTAATCCTCTAAATTTTATTCAAAATAAAGAACGATTAGTAATAACACCGCATATTGCATGGGCATCTATTGAAGCACGAAATAAGATTATTGATACAATATTTGACAACATAAATAAATTCATAGTATAATACATACTACAACACGCATAGGAGAAGATATGAATCCTTTACAATACACTTCAGAAGAGATGTTCTCATCTACAGAGCTTATTAGAAAAAGTAAAATGGTCTTTGATAAACTTCATAATAAAGATATTGAAAAAGCAATTATACTAAGAGATGGGAAACCAAGTTTTATGCTTTTAGATTTTGCAATGTATGAGAAACTTATGCAAGAGTATCTTTTATTAAAATCAGAAACAGGTGCAAAGAAAGAATCTCACGTGATTGAGAAAGTTATTGAAAAACCAAAAATTGATGAGAGAAAAGAGATATTAGATATAAAAGAGCTTGATGAAAAAGATTTGGAAGAGGCGCTTGCTCAAATTGATGAATTAGATATAGAAACTCTTGAAGACTTACAACTTGAAAATAAAGAGAGAGAACCTTTAAAAGATTTTTGGGAATAAAATGACAGTTGATGTATTAATAATTGGCTCAGGAGGAGCAGGATTAAGTGCTGCAATAAATGCAAAGAAAGAGACTGAAAATGTACTTGTTTTATCAAAAACATTTCCAACTCATTCACAAACTTGCAAGCGCAAGGTGGAATAAATGCCGTTTTAGAGACAACAAAAGATGATAGCATAGAAGACTATATTAACGATACAATAAAAGCCTCTCATAAACTTTCAAATAAAGAGCATGTTAAACTTTTCTGTGAAAAATCTAAAGAGACAATAAAATGGTTAGACACAATTGGTGTACCTTTTACTAAAGATATAAACTCAAATATATCACAAAGAAAATTTGGTGGCACAAAAGCGCAAAGAACATGTTATAGTTCAGACTACACGGGTCTTAAAATACTTCATACACTATATGATCAATGTATTAAAGAAGATATAAAGTTTTTAAATGAACACTTGTTACTAAACTTTATTATAGAAGATAAACAAATACAAGGAATTACCGCACTAAATATTTTAAATAGTGAAGTAATCCAAATAAATGCAAAGTCAATAATATTAGCAAGTGGTGGATATGCAGGAATTTATCATAATTTTACAACTAACTCTTACGCCACTACAGGAGATGGTATAGCTATAGCCTTAAGAGCAGGTGCGAAACTATCTAATATGGAATTTGTACAGTTTCATCCAACTGCATTAGAAAATAAAAATGTATTAATTAGTGAAAGTGCAAGAGGAGAAGGTGGGTATTTAGTAGATGAAGATGAAAATAGATTTATAGAAGAGCTTAAACCAAGAGATGAAGTGGCACGTGCTATTTATGAAAAAAAATCATCTAGGGAAAAGAGTATTTTTAGACTTAAGACATCTAGGCCTTGATAAAATAAATGAAACGATGCCACAAGAGAGACGTTTAGTAGAAGAGTTTATGCAATTGAAAATGGAGAAGGACTTAATACCTATAAATCCATCCGCCCATTATACTATGGGTGGTGTTTTAACTGATATTGAAACAAAAACATCAATAAAAAATCTATATGCTTGTGGAGAGTGTTCTCAAAGTGGAATACATGGTGCGAATAGACTTGGAGGTAACTCATTACTAGAGATTATTACCTTTGGTAAAATTGCAGGAACAAATGCAGCAAAAAATGCTAAAAGCATATCAGAAAATCAAGATGTATCATCAAATCAATATGAAATTGACAAAAAGATGATTGAAGATTTATTAAAAAATGAAAAAAAAGAAGACTTCTATAGTGTAAAAAAAGAGCTTGGAAAACTATTTTTTTTAAAAATGCTGGATTGTTTAGAGAAGAGAGTAAACTAAATGAGCTTTTAAAGTATCTAAATAAACAACTCATAAAAAAAGAAGATTTTGGAATAGAAGATAAATCAAAAACTTATAATAAAAATCTTGTAGAACTATTAGAATTTAGAAATATACTAGAAATTAGTGAATCTATAATAAAATCAGCGATAAGTAGAGAAGAGAGTAGAGGGGGGCTCACTATAGAACTGATTTTAAAGAAGAGAAAGAAGAGTTTGATAAAAATAGTATCTCTTTTATAAAAGATAACACCTTAGTTATTGAGTTTGAGGATATTTCATGAAAATAAATATTAAAAGATTTAGTTCTGAAAACCCAAATAGCAACTCTATAGAGCAATTTGATGTAAAACATAACAATACAATATTAGAATCACTTCAAGAAATAAAAAAATAGGCAAGATCACACTCTTAGCTTTAGATGTGGCTGCAAAACAGGAGTTTGTGGAAGCTGTGCTATAAGAGTTAATGGAGTTGAAAAACTAGCCTGTAAAACACATCTAAATGAAGGTGATTTAATAGAACCTATTAAAAATAGTGAAGTAATTAAAGACTTAGTTGTTGATTTATCACATGAAGAGAAGTTTTTAAAAAAAATACTCAAGCATTTCTTCACAAAAATAGTGAAGAAATAATCAATAGTAACGATGAAAAACAAATTGATAGACAAAGTAATTGTATCTTATGCCAAAACTGTTTTAGTTCATGTCCTGTATATGAAGTAAATAAAGAGTTTTTAGGCCCTTATGCTTTAACTAGAGCCTTAAGATATGTAGATGATAAAAAAGAAGCAGATAAAGGCTCTATAATAGCTTCAATTCAAGATAATGGTGTGTGGGATTGTACTTTATGTGGAAACTGCACACTTGTTTGCCCACAGTTTATTGATCCTAAAACAGATATTATGAATCTAAGAATGAAATCTGTTCAAAATGGTTATGAAGATAAATCCTTACAAGCTTTTGGAGGATTTGATAACAGTTTTGATACAGGCTTTGACCCAAGTGGAGGTTTCAATCCCAATGGATTTTAGAATTTCCTCTCAAAAGAGAGGAAAATTTCTAGTTTAGATTATCTTTAACATAAAGAAAATCAGACATTTTAGTCCACTCTCTAGCTTTTTTTAATATAAGCATCTTGAGAATCTAAAACCTCTTTTAATTCTGGTGATTTTGCAGATAATTCCGCTCTTAACTCTTTATTAGCTTTTTTTTCATAGCATCCATAATCTCTTTTGAAAAAGTTTTAACCTGAATATTAGGGAACTCTTTTTTCATCTGAGCCCATGCAGTTGCATTCATATCATAGTTTTGAGCATACATATCATACGCAGCAACTCTCATAGAGATAGTTAAAATCTTTTGTAAATGCTTAGGAAGTTTATTAAAAGCTTTCTTATTTACTAAAAATTGCATCTCAGAAGCTGGCTCATGCCATCCTGTATAGTAGTTTGAAGCAATTTTATGGAATCCCATTTTGATATCCATTGATGGACCAACCCATTCTAATGCATCAATATTGTTTCTATCTAAAGCAGTATATAATTCACCAGGAGCAATATTAGTTACTTGAACACCAAGTTTTGCCATAATTTCACCAGCAAATCCAGGAATTCTCATTTTAAGACCTTTTAGATCATCAAGAGTATTAATCTCTTTTCTAAACCATCCACCCATTTGAACTCCAGTACTTCCTCCTGGAAAAGATAGAACGTTATGTTTAGCGTATACTTTTTGCATTAACTCTAATCCACCACCATAGTAAAACCATGCATACTGTTCAGGTGCAGTTAATCCAAATGGCATTGAAGTAAAAGGTAAAGTAGCAATATCTTTACCTTTCCAATAGTATGAAGCAGAGTGTCCCATATCATATTGACCACCCTTTACCATATCTAAAATACCTAACGGTGATTTATGCTTATTTGAAGCATCAACTCTAATTTTTAACTCTCCATTTGACATCTCTTCAGCAATTTTTGCCATATTTTCAGCTGCATCAAATAGAGGTGATAGTGTTGGACCCCCCCATGTTGTAGCCATCTTTAACTTATAAACTTTCTTAGCAAAAAGCGAAGAAGTCATTAACAATGAAACTAAAAGTGTAATTTTTAGTAATAATTTCATTTTTTTCCCTTTCCTATATATATTAAATACTTTAGTAAATCTATAAGCATTTATATGAACAAAAATTTTATCATAAAAGATTTAAATGTATTAGAAAATATTATAAGAAGTGAATAATTTGAAGAAATATAATAAAAATGGTGGTCGTAACTGGATTTGAACCAGTGACCACCACCATGTCAAGGTGGCACTCTACCACTGAGTTATACGACCAAATATAAAACTTAAAAGTTTTATATATTTAAATCATGAAGTTCTTTGAATAAAAAAGCCTCAACTATTTCATCAATACTTCTTTGTGAAGGAGCTACAAGTACCGCTATTCCTTCTTCTTGGAATTGCCATACGTATTCAGATTCATTTATTACAACCACAGTTTCAACCCATGCTTCAATTTCATTTCTATCTTTATAAAAAGTACAACTTACAATTTGACCTTCTTCTAACTCAATAAAAGCCCAATCTTCTGAACTATCCAATGTTGTTATTAATGCTTCATGTCTTCTATTACAATCTACAGGGATTAATAAATTCATGATATTCCTTTTTTTTACACATTTCTTGAATAATATCTTATTTGACTTTGATATTATTTAAAGTGTAGTTCTTATTATATATTTTTACAACTTATTAAAAAAAATATGTAATTAACAAAAAAATTATAATCTATTATAATATAATTATATTTTAGGAGAAAGAATGCAGAACTTAAAAGAACTATTATCAGCACATTTACAAAAAGAGGATAAAGTATATGTATATCTTCCAAGAGTAGAAGAAAACTTAGTAAATGATAAGCCAAAGTTTAATTTTACTTGGTCTTGGTGGGCATTTTTTTTATGACTTGGGCATTTTTTCTATATAGAAAAATGTATCTAATGGCAATAATATTTTTTTTATACTAAACTTAGCAGTAACTGCAATTCCTTTTGGAGGTCTGATTATATCAATTATCTCAGGAGCATCTGCTTTTTACTTTTATACAACAAAGTTTTATGATGATTTACAACAATGTGATTATCAAAATAGAAGTTTAGAAGAGGTTTCAAAAGATTTAAGCAAACTTGGAGGTTACCACTCATGGGTGACATTATTTGCTATTATATTTTATATTATATCTCTTATGTTTTTCTCAATTATCCCAGGTGTTTTTGCACTTACAATTTATACAATAAACTAAAGATAAGTCTTTTCATACCATTTAGAAAAGATAAACAGACTCCATAGATGCTGTTTAAATTTTCTATTGCTTGATAAAGAATAAATCTGTTTTACATAATCTTCATTAAACAGATTTGTCTCTTTATTTACCCTTAAAATAAGCTCTATTATTGAATTTTTATATTCACTATGAATCCACTCATTAAAAGGACTATTGAAACCTTTTTTTTAGTACGGTTTATTATTGTATCAGGAATATATTTTGAAGCAATTTTTTTTAAGTAAATACTTATTTGTATCTCCAACTTTTATCTTTGAATCAATACTAAATACTAAATTCACTAAATTTACATCTAAAAATGGAGTTCTTACTTCTAAAGAGTTTCTCATAGAGACTCTATCTACTTTACTTAAAAGTGCTTCTCCTAACCATATTTTTAAATCAATATAACTCATCCAATCTACTGGATCTTTTTTTTGTATTTTCTGATTTGAAAGTTGGTACTTTTTTTTAAATAGTTTTTTTCTTTTGAACATCATTGTATATTTCACCAAAAGATTTATATAAAGTCTGTTTTTTTTACTATTCGTCTTAAGTATTCACTCTCTTTTGTATTATTTTGTAAAGCACTAATTATAGAATCTAAAAAATCATTTTGAGAAGTAGATAAAGTCTTTTCAAACTCATAATACCCCCCCAAAAACTTTGCATAGTTATCATAACCTAAAAAGAGTTCATCACTTCCTTCACCACTTAAAACAGTTTTTATTCCACTTTTATGAATCTTACTTGTAAGAATATTAAGTGGTACTGCTGCACTATCACCGTGGGGGGGTTGTTCTAAAGCAAGTAAAGTATCTTCAAAATAGTTTATAAAATCATCTTTTCCTATTTCAACAGGATGGTGATTTGAGTTTATATGATTTGCTGTAATTTTTGCAAAATCTAACTCACAATAGTTTTTATACTCATTATATCCTATTGAAAAAGTATTTATCTTTCTTCCACTTATTTTTGAATACAAGGCAGATATTAAAGAAGAATCAATTCCTCCACTAAGCAAACTTCCAACTTCCACATCTGAAGTAAGTCTATATTCAACAGAGTTAATTAAAGTCTCTTCTATCTTCTCTAAGGCCTTTTTCTCATTTTTGATGCTCTTGTATGTATTTATCTTATAAAACTTCTTCTTCTTTAGATTAGAGCCTTTTAAAGTCATGTATACAGAAGCCTCTAATGCATTTATATCTGTGTAGAAAGTATCTTCACCAAATGTTACAAAATATTGCATATACTTTGAAAGTGCAACTTTATTTAACTTTGGAGTAGTTCCTAATATTTTTATAATAGATTCAATAGAACTAGAAAAAATAAACTTATCGTCTTTTAGATAATAAAAAATGGTTTTTGCCATACCTATCCCTCGCACAAAAATATTTATCTTTTTAATATCATAGATACAAAAAGAGAACATACCATTTAGTTTATTTAAAAAGTCCTCTTCATATTTTTGATAAAGTCTAATTAAAACTTCACTATCTGAAGCTGTTTTACACTCTAAGTTTTCATTTTTAATTAACTCTTTATAGTTATAAATTTCACCATTAAAAACAAGTACTAAATCATCAAATACCATAGGTTGATTTGCTTCATTATCCAAATCAATAATAGATAATCTTGTATGCCCAAACTCTTTATTTTCAAGCTTTATTGCCTTATTAAAATCTGGGCCTCTATTATTTAAGTGTTCTAATGCACTTTTGAAGTTATTTGAAATAAAATTTGTTCCTAGAATACCACACATAATCTATACTCCAAAAAACTTTTCTATAATTAAAATATAAAAATAGATAAATAGTACAAAAGATAGAGTACTTATAAGTACTGAAAAAGTTGTATCTATTGGTTTACAATTATATAGTGCTGATAAATTCACATTATTAACAGCAAGAGGAACAATAAGTTCTAAAAAGATAATAGAGCTTACAAAAGGATCTAAATTAAAATAAACAATTACAAAAAGACCTACCATAGGTAATATAACATGTTTAAAAAGAACAATATTTAATGATAAATTCCAATTTGCTGTCTTAATTTTAATTTGAGACATAAACACACCAAATATAACAAGTTGCATAACAATAGCTGCATATGCCCCCCCCATAGTAAAGACTTTATCAAAATCTTCACTTAATTCAAAACCATAATAATTAAAAGATATAGCTAATATTGCAAACCAAATTGCAGGAATTTTAAATATCTCTTTTAAAGCATCTTTGAAACTAAATTTATCTCCTGCAAAAAAATAAACAGAAAAAATATATATAAAAAAAAGATATTTGCAATATTTAAAATAGAAGTATATGGAACAGAAGCTACGCCAAATAGTGCAATTCCCAAAGGAATACCAAGATTTCCTGTATTTCCAACTAAAGCTGAGGCCATAAAAATTGATTTGTCCTGTACATCTTTTAAAGCTTTTTTTTGAATAGATATAAGATATTGCCATTGTTATAAATATTGCAATAAAATAGATGATAGGAGAGATTATGAACTCTTCATTAATTGGAGCTCTTGTTAATCCCCCCCAAAAGATTAACATTGGTTGTAAAAAATATAGATTTAGAAGTACAAAAGATTTTTCATTTACTTCATTTTTAAAAGATCTTTTAAAAATAAAACCAATGATAATAAATAGATAAATTGTTGCAACAGATAGTAACGCTTCGATAAAAATTCCTTTTAATTAAAAAAAGGAATTTTATCATATAGATATAGTGCCTTAGCTTTTAAACTATTTTTATGACATTACACCTTTAATCATAAAGAATACAGCAGCAGATAAACAAGCAGCAGCAGGAACAGTAATAACCCATGCAGCAATGATTTTTTTAACAGCATCTCTTTTTACATACTTAACTCTTTTTGCTGATTTGAAATCTTTCTTCTCTTGTTTAACAAGCTCAATTTTATCTTCAATTGTTTTATAAAGTTCTGCAATTCTAATATAATCAGATTTACTTTTTTTTCTCTAAATCTTCTAATTTACTTAGCTCATCTTGATAAGCATCTAATTGTTTTTTTATCTTTTTTTAAATCTTCTTCTAGTATCAGAGATAAATTTTGACTCTGATGAGTCTAAATACTCTCTTAAAAATCCTACACCAAATACACCACCAACTGCAATATGAGTTGATGAAACAGGTAATCCAAGTTGAGAGGCAATAATAACAGTAATAGCTGCTGCCATCGCAATAGAGAATGCTCTTACTTGGTCAAGTTCAGTAATTTCTGAACCAACAGTTTTAATAAGTTTTGGTCCATATAAAGCAAGTCCAACTGCAATACCTAAAGCACCTACGGCCATAACCCAAAATGGAATATCAACTTTTTTAGAAATCTCTGAACTCATAATTGCATCATTAATTGCTGCAAGTGGTCCAATTGCATTTGCAACATCATTTGCACCGTGAGCAAATGATAATAATGCTGCTGCAAAAATTAAAGGAATAGTAAATAATGAGTTAACACCAACTCTTGTATTCTCAATCTTATCAGCTGCTTTTGCAACTAATGGTTTTACTAAAACATATGCAACTACTGCAATAATTAAAGCAATACCAGCAGCAGTAAAGAAATCAAGCTTAATAATCTTTTTAATACCTTTTAAAATAAGGTAAGTAGAGAATGCCCATGTCATAACTGATATTAAAATAGGTACAAAAGTTTTTGCAGCTGTTAGCATATCTTTTTTTATAAATTATCTTCTTTTTTTATAAAGAAAAGAAAAGCTGCTGCTATCACTCCACCTAATACAGGTGAAATTACCCATGATGCTGCAATTTTTCCCATTGTTCCCCCCCACGATACAATAGAAAAACCAGCTGCTGCAATACCAGCACCCATTACACCACCAACAATAGAGTGGGTTGTAGAAACTGGAGCACCAACTGAAGTTGCGAAGTTAAGCCATAATGCAGCAGATAATAAAGCTGCTGTCATTGCCCAAATAAATATTTCAGGATTTGTAATTAAAGCTGGATCAATAATCCCTTTTTTAATCGTTTTTACTACATCCCCCCCTCCTGCAATAAAAGCACCCATTGCTTCAAATATAGCAGCAATTATAATTGCCCACATAAGAGTCATAGCTTTAGAACCAACTGCTGGGCCAACATTGTTTGCTACATCATTTGCACCAATATTCATTGCCATATAAGCACCAAATACTGCGCCAATAATTAAAAATGTATTATTAGGGACATCTCCATGTGATGTATAACTCCATAAAAATACTAATGCAACAAATAATAATGCTAAAGAAACCTTAGCAAAGCCTGGAAGTGTTTTGTCAGTTGCCCTATCAAACGTGTCAATTGTTTTTATATCCAAAAGTAACCCTTTACTGTAACCTATTTGTAATTAAAATTTTGTAGGATTATATTGGGTTTTTATTTACATAACCTTTAAATAAGCTTAAACTATTTATTACTAAAATATTTATTTTATTTTATTTCTCTATATATTATTCTTTACAAATTTACAAATTTCTCTTAAGTTTTTAAAAATTCATAATTTATGGAATTTTTCTTGACAAAAAAAATATTTTTCTATAGAATAGTCATAAAATATAGAGATTATATATAAAAATTAAAAAAAAGGAGTAAATATGAGCATATCTATTTTAACTGCTAATGAGTTTCCGAAGATTGAAAAAATAAAAAAAAGAGTTTGATATTTTTAGAGTAATTCACATTACAAAAGGAAATCTAAAAATAGTTGAGTTTTTTTTAATAAAGACGGAGCTTTTAGAGGATTTGGTAGAGATACCAAAGCTGCTTATAAAAAAGCTAAAAGAACTTTAAAAAAAGCATTACAAGTAAAAGAAGAGGTTTTATCCCCCCCTTCTTCCATCTCTTCTTCCAGAAGAGCTTCTACTTCCTGATCGTCCACCTCGGTTTCCATCTCGTCCACCTCGGCCTCTGCCACCAGAACTATTTCTATTTCCACCTCTATAGCCACCACGACCTCTACCTCTAGAGTCTCTACTCTCACCTCTATCATTTTGAAGTCTTTCAAAAAGTCTTTGGATGTCATTTTGAGATTTACCTATGTAATTGTTACCTTTTACGTAAGTATCATTAGTTAGAATTGAAGCTAACTTATGTGCAATTGTAGATAAATCATACTCTTCTTTTAGTGACTCTACTAAATCAATTCCAGAATCATATACTTTTTGCTCAGAAATTTTATTTTTTTAAAGAATCTGTTTTTTTTAACTTTTACAGAGTTAATATTAGGAACAACTTTAGCTTCCATTTTTCCGCCAGTTGTTTTCTGAATCTTTTGAATCATTCTAAATTCATGTGGTGTTACAATAGAAACTGCAATTCCATCTTTTCCTGCTCGTCCAGTTCTTCCAATTCTATGCACATATGACTCTGAATCGAATGGTAAGTGATAATTAAATACGTGAGTTACATCATTTACATCAAGTCCACGTGCTGCAACATCTGTTGCAATAAGAACTTCAAGTTTACCTTTTTTAAATGCATTAATTGCTTCTTCTCTTTGTCTTTGCTCCATATCACCATGAAGACCTTTTGCAGAGAATCCTTGAGATACTAAATAAGTAGAAAGTCTATCAACCTCTTTTTTTTAGTTCTACAGAAAATAATTGATTTTTCAGGGTTTTTATAGTCATAAAGCCTAATTAAAGCATCATCTCTCTCATGCTCATCAACTACATAAAAAGTTTGTGTAATTTTAGAGTTTGTCATCTCCGATTTAGTAATAGTGATAAACTCTGGCTCTTTTAAAATCTTTTCTGCAAGTTTTTTTAATTGCTATTGGCATTGTCGCAGAAAAAAGTAGTGTTTGTCTATCTTCTGGTAAGAATGTGAAAATTTCTTTAATATCATCTAAGAATCCCATATCAAGCATTTCATCTGCTTCATCTAAAACTACAAAAGAAGGCTTAATTGAAATTTTTCCACCTTTTAAAAGATCTAAAAATCTTCCAGGAGTTGCTACAATAATACCTGCATTTTCTATATGTTTTAACTGTCTAGTATACGATTGTCCACCATATACCGTAGCTGTATTAATTTTTAGATTCTTACCAAATCTAAAAAGTTCATCTGAAACTTGCATTGCAAGTTCTCTTGTTGGAACAATTACAACTGCTTCAACCTCTTTATTACATTTCATCATATTTATAATTGGAAGACCAAACGCTGCAGTTTTACCTGTACCTGTATGTGCTTGTCCAACAATATCTTTTCCAGTCAAAACAACAGGGATTGCATCTCTTTGTATTGGACTTGGTTCTTTAAAACCTGCTTCATCGATCGATTGTTGAAGTTTACTTTTGAAATTAAATTCATTAAAAGTCATTTATTACCTTTTGTGTATTCATACATTTATTGTATGTGTGATTAAAAAAAATACACGGTTATATAAATTCAATTCTAAAATAAATTTAGCTAAAAAACTGTATATAGATTTTTCTAGACAGGGCTTCGAAACTCATAATTCAAAGTAAAAAAATAGTATATAAATGTGTATGTTTTTGCGGATTATATCTAAATTAATATAAATTTAAGCTTTTATAAAAAGTAAGGTTTCCCTTACTTTTTTTTATAGTTGATCTAAAGATTTGTAGTTTTCTAAATATTTTGTATCATAGTTGTTTGAAATAAAATCTTCATTTTCCATCATCTTTTGATGGAATGGAATTGTTGTTTTAATTCCTTCTACTTCAAACTCATTTAAAGCTCTTTTCATAATATTAATTGCTTTTTCTCTATCTCTTCCCCCCCAAACAATTAATTTACCAATCATTGAGTCATAATATGGAGGAACTACATATCCTGCATAAACATGAGAATCTACTCTTACATTTCTTCCACCTGGAACAAACCATTGTTTAACCTTACCAGGACAAGGTAAGAATGTATTAGGATCTTCTGCTGTAATTCTTACTTCAATAGCATGACCTCTAAATTTAATTTTATCTTGTGAAGGTAGTTTTTCACCTTGGGCTACTTTAATCATCCACTCAATAATATCAAGTCCTGATACCATTTCAGAAACTGGATGTTCAACTTGTAGTCTTGTATTCATTTCCATGAAGTAGATATTTTGTTTATCATCCGCTAGAAACTCAAATGTACCAGCACCTTCATACTCTAAGTATTTAGTTGCCTTAACTGCTACATCATGTAAATGTGCTCTTGTCTCATCATTTAATAAAATTGCAGGTGATTCTTCTATTACTTTTTGATGTCTTCTTTGTAAAGAACAATCTCTTTCACCAATGTGAATAGCATTTCCATGAGAGTCACCAATTACTTGAACCTCAATATGTCTTGGATTATTAATAAATCTTTCAAGATACATTGTACCATCACCAAATGCAGCTAAAGCTTCAGAAGATGCAGCCATAAATAGTTGATCAAACTCTGACTCATCATTGATAAGTCTCATTCCTCTACCACCACCACCTGCAGATGCTTTGGCCATAATTGGATAACCAATTTCTTGTGCTACTTTCTTACCTTCATCTAAAGTATGAACAGCTCCATCAGAACCAGGAACAACTGGAACACCAGCTTTAATCATCTCATCTTTAGCTTTTGATTTATCAGCCATTTTATCCATTACTTCAACAGATGGTCCAATAAATTTAATATTATGTAGTCTACAAATCTCTACAAAATCTTGATTTTCAGAAAGAAAACCATAACCTGGAAAAATTGCATCACATCCTGTCATTTCAGCAGCAGTAATAATTGCTGGAATATTTAAGTATGAATCAATTGACTTAACATCTCCAATACATACCGCTTCATCTGCATGCTTTAAATAAGAAGCATTTTTATCTCCCGCAGAATAAACAGCAACAGACTTCTTACCCATTTCTCTAATAGTTCTAATAGCTCTTTGAACTATTTCACCTCTATTAGCGATTAATATTTTTTTTAATTTCAGCCATTGTAGCTACTTATTATAATTTTTCTACAGCGAAAATCGGCATATCGTATTCAACTGGAGAAGAATCATCTACAAGTACTTTAAGAATTTTACAATCAAATTCAGCTTCCACTTCATTCATAATTTTCATAGCCTCTAAAATACATAAAGTTTGACCTTTTTTAACTGTATCACCAGCTTTTACAAATGCAGAAGCTTCTGGTGATGGTGATGCATAAAAAGTTCCAACCATTGGAGAGTTAATTGTATCTCCTAATATTGCAGATGAAGCAGAAGGAGCAGCTTCAACAGCAGCTGATACAGCTGGTGCAGCAATTGGTGCAGTAACAACTGGTGTAGAAGTAGTTACAACAGTTCCACCTTCGAAACCTTTTTGCATAGCAACTTCAAATTCTCCCTCTTTAACTTTTAATTTATTTAATTCACTTTTATCAAAAACTCTTATCAATTCTTTTATTTCTTTAAAATCCATATCTAAAACCTCTTTTTGTCAAATTTTCGCAAATAATACCATAATTTTTGTTATAAAATCTTTTATTATATTTTAAAATTTTGCTTTATTTAGTTAATTTTTATCAAAAACTACTAAAAATTTGTGTAAAATGAAGAAAAATATGAAAAAAAATCAAAGTTTTTATTTTTTTAGAACTTTTATGTAATTTTCATATAACTAACAAGAAACTTTACGCTAGGGAAAATAATGATTAGTGATAAAAATTTTATAAATATTGCACATGAAATAGCAAGCGCATCAAAATGTGTATCAAAACAAGTAGGTGCAGTAATAGTAAAAGATGGAAGAATTCTATCAACAGGATACAATGGAACGCCTGCAGGATATACTAATTGTAGTAGTCACTGGAATGGAGAATATACAAAAGATCATCATGAATGGTCTAAAACATATGAAATCCATGCAGAGATGAATGCTTTAATCTGGGCGGCTAGAAAAGGTATCTCTATCGAAGATGCTACTATCTATGTAACACTAGAGCCTTGTAGTGAATGTTCTAAAAATTTAATTGCTGCAGGAATTAAAAGGATTGTATATGATAAAGGATATGAACACACAAACTCAGATATTATCTCAAAATTCATCAAAGATAATGGTGTAGAAATAGAACAATTAAAAAAAATAGATGTCAAACTTAAATAACAAGTTTTATATAAACTCATTCAATAAATATGGCGTTAGTGCAAAAGGAGTTCACTGGAACTCAAAAGAGACGCAATATTTAAGGTTTCAAATTATAACTGAAATAATTAAAGATATTAATTCATCTTCAATTATTGATATTGGATGTGGTTTTGGCGAATATCTAAACTATCTTAAAGAAATTAATTTACGCCCTGATATATACTTAGGAATAGATTGTGAAGAGTTTATGATTGAAATTGCAAAAAAAAGATTTAGAAACAATGTCTTTTTAAAATGTGACATATTAAAAACCCAGATTCCTGAAGCTGACTATTTGATTTGTAGTGGAGCATTAAATATTTTTTCAAAAAAAATGAATTCTTTCAAGCAATTAAAAACTGCTTTGAAGTTTCTAAAAAAAAGGTTTTATATTTAATTTTCTTACAGAAAAATCATTACATAATATGAAAGAGGATGAAATATATAATTTTTGTAAAAAAAACTTACAAACAAAATTACTATAAGTGATAACTATCTACACAATGATACAACTTTTTTTCTAGAAAAATAAATTACTTCTAAATAATTAAATATATTGTATTGGAAGATATAAAGTTGCTTGAAATTTTCCACTTGGGTGAGTGTAATGGTTTTGACTTAATACTGTATGGGCAGGATTTGTTGTAGTTTCAAAACCACTTTTTGGAAGCCAATCTTGATATACCCATTGTAAAAATCTTAAGATATCTCCATGTACTCCACTAATTTCAAAAGAAGCATACAAACCTCCAGTGATTTTAAAGTATGGCAAATTCGTATTAGATAAATCTATTTTTTTTCATCTACTATTACTCCTGCTACATAAACACAATCATTTGCTGGAGTAATTACAGGATTATCATGATAAAAAGCTAATTCTTTATATTTTGTTATATTGTTAGTAAAAATCCAAGCCTGAATCTTTTGCCATGTTTTTTTTCAAACTCTCTTTACTATAACCTTTATTTCTTAGATAATAAATTTTCATAGGATCTAAGTTTACAATTTTTGGATCGATTTGTAAAAACTGTTCATTTTTGTCAAAATTAATATCAATATTTTTCAAAATATTATTAGAATAGTTTTTATGTCCCCCCCCATCTCTCCACTCTTTTGGAGTTTGATTAAATCTTAGTTTAAAAGCCCTTATAAAAGATGGTTGAGAGGAGTAACCACACATATTAGCAATTATCTTAACAGTTGAAGATTTATTAGTAAGTAGTAAATTAGAAGCTTTGTATAATCTTATATCTTTAATTGATTCATATATATTTTTACCTATTTGTTCTTTAAAAATTTTTTTGAAAATATACGCGACTTATTTCAAACTTACTTGCTAATTCATCTATATTAATATCTGTATCTATATAGTTATATATATAATTCATTGTGTAGTTTGCAATCTGTGTATGTCTATTTTGAGTTGTTTTTTTTATGCATTTTTCCTTTATTATATTAAAAATAGATAAAAAAAATATTAAAAATAGATAACAAATTATTTTAAATTATCATTTGTTTCTTATATAAAGATATTAAAATTTACATAAGAGTAAAAGAAATGAAAAAAAATATCTTATGCGATAGACTAGGAGAAAGAATGAAAGTAGGACTATTTATTCCATGTTTTATGAATGAACTATACCCAAATTCATGTGTAGCCACATTAAAACTATTAAGAAAACTAAATCTTGATGTAGAATACCCTCTTGAGCAGACATGCTGTGGGCAACCTATGGCAAATTCAGGATGTTCAAAAGATATGAAAGCATTGGCTCTACAATTTGTAGAAAACTTTAAAAAGTATGACTATATTGTTGCTCCAACTGGCTCTTGTGTTACTATGGTAAAAGAGCATTATGAACCCTTCTTTGAAGATGATGACAAAGATTATAATAAAGTAAAAACTTCTATATATGAAGTATGTGAATTTTTACATGATATTATTAAAGTTGAAAAAAAATTGAAGCATCATTTCCATATAGAGTGGGAGTTCATAATTCATGTCATGGACATAGAGCCTTAGGCTTAGGAAGTCCAAGTGAATTAAATATCCCATATCATAATAAATTAAAAAATCTATTATCACTAATTCCTGATATTGAGATAGTAGATTTAAAAAGAGATGACGAATGTTGTGGATTTGGAGGAACATTTAGTGTTACTGAAGAAGATATTTCAATTGCAATGGGAAAAGATAGAATCAAAGATCACCTAGAATCAAATGCTCAAATTATGACAGGTGCAGATATGTCATGTTTAATGCATATGCAAGGGATTATTAATAGAAATAATGAACCAATAAAAGTAATGCATATTACTGAAATTTTAGCGGGGGGGGAGTTTTAAAATGAGTATATCAAATAATCACCCAGCAAAAGCCAAAGAGTTTGTAGCAAATGACGAAAGAATGCATTGGCATGACAAAGCTTTATGGTTTGTAAGAGAAAAAAGAGATAGAGCATCAAAATCTATTCCAGAATGGGAACAATTAAGAAATTTTGCTGATCAAATCAAAACGCATACTATGGCAAATCTTGATAAATATCTTTTAGAGTTTGAAAAAAAATGCAAATGAAAAAGGTATTACAGTTCATTGGGCAAAAGATGCGCAAGAACACAATGAAATTGTTCACAAAATTTTAAGTAAGAACAATGTTAAAAAAGTTGTAAAATCAAAATCAATGCTAACAGAAGAGTGTCATTTAAATCCTTTTTTAGAAAATAAAGGAATTGAAGTTATTGATACAGATTTAGGGGGGGAAAGAATAGTTCAATTAAGAAATGAACCTCCTTCACATATTGTACTTCCTGCCATTCACTTAAAAAAAATCTGATGTTTCAGATACTTTCCATGAACATCTAGGAACAAAAAAAAGGGAATGATGACCCAACCTATCTTACAAGAGCAGCAAGAGCATCTTTAAGAGAAGATTTTCTTACAGCAGATGCAGGATTAACTGGTGTAAACTTTGCCATTGCCCAAACTGGTGGTGTTGTAGTTTGTACAAATGAAGGAAATGCAGATATGGGTGCTAGTGTACCTAAACTTCATATTGCATGTATGGGTATTGAAAAGATTATTCCAAGATTAGAAGACTTAGGTGTATTTACACGTCTTTTAGCAAGATCAGCTACAGGACAACCTATTACTTCATATACATCACACTTTCATGGACCTATTGAAGGTGGAGAGATGCATATTGTAATTGTTGATAATAAAAGAACACCTTTCTTACAATCTGATTCTTATAAAAAAAGCATTAAACTGTATTAGATGTGGTGCTTGTATGAATACTTGCCCTATATATAGAAGATCAGGTGGGCATTCATATGATTATGTTATTCCTGGACCAATTGGTTCTACATTAGGAACATTTAGAGATCCTAAAAAACATAAAACATTATCATTTGCTTGTACATTATGTGGTTCATGCTCAAATGTTTGTCCAGCAAAGATTGATTTAGATTCACAACTTTATACACATAGACAAGATTTAAGAGAACAAAATATTATAGATACTAAGAAAAAAAACTATCTATGCAAATGGCAGTTTGGCTAATGAGTAAACCAACTCTATTTAATTTTGTAGGAAAAGTTGCAAGAAAGATTGTCCCACTATTACCTAAAAGTTTAATTTACAATAAATTTAATACTTGGGGGGGAAAACAAAGAGACTTGCCTGAAATACCTAAGAAAAGTTTCAAAGATTTATACAAAGAAGGATTGAAAGATGTCTAGTAAAAACTTAATACTTCAAGCAATTAGAACAAATAATTTAGTAAAAGATACTGAACTTCCAAATTATAATAACTTTGGTATCTCTTTTGATGATAAATATGAGCAATTTTCTACTATGATACAAAGTGTTGGAGGAGAAGCTCTATTTATAAAAGAAGAAGAGCTTGATAAAACAATCAAATCTTTATATCCTGATGAAAAAGTAATCTCAACAAATGTAGAGACTTGTTCCTTAGGAAACTTTAATTCTAACGAAAAAGATGATGCTCATGATTTAAAAGATATTGATTTAGCTATTGTAAAAGGGGGGGAATTTGCTGTCGCAGAAAATGGAGCAGTTTGGTTAAAAAATGCTAGTAATAAACATCGAAGTCTATATTTTATAGCTCAAAACATTGTAATTGTAGTAAAAAAAGATTCTATTTTAAATACAATGCATGAGGCTTATAAATTAATTTCATTTGATAAACCATCATATGGCGTATTTGTAAGTGGTCCATCAAAAACTGCTGATATTGAACAATCATTGGTAATTGGAGCGCATGGTCCTAAATCAGGATATGTTATTTTTGTAGAATAATGATATAATTATCCCTATAAGGGTCTTGATGAAGAAATTATTTTTACTTATTCTACTTTTTATTAATTTTTTATACGCTCAAAATAAAGAGGTATTATTACTTCATTCATATCATAAAGGATATAAATGGAGTGATGATATTTCAAAAGCCATTGAAAATAGTTTTGAACCATTTGACGATGTAGAATTAACTACTTTATATATGGATACAAAAAGAGTTGTTGGTCCAATATATTTTGATAAACTTGCTAATCTTTATAAAGAACAACTTTCACATAGGAAATTTGACTTAGTAATTGCTAGTGATAACAATGCCTTTGAGTTTGCAATAAGATATCATAACTATTTATTTGAAAATTTACCAGTTTTATTTGCAGGTGTTAATAACTTTGATGAGGCTTTTTTAGATGAAAATTTTATGACTCAATATATGACAGGAGTTGTTGAACAAGTTGATTTAGAAAAAAAACTTTAAACTCATTTTAGACTTACAACCAAACCTAAAAAAAACTTGTAATTATAAATGATAGGTCTAAAACTGGATATGCAATGAAAAGAGACCTTAGACCTATTATTAAAAAAATATTCTAAAAGAGTTGAAGTAGAATATGTTGATAATATGGATATAAAAGAACTTCAAGATAAAGTAGCAAATCTTGATTCTAATACAGCTATTTTATTTGTACTTCTTTTTAAGGATAAAACAGGAAAATATTTTACATATAAACAAAGTCTTAAAGAGATTAGAAAAACAAGTGTTGTTCCTATATATGGACTTTGGGATTTTTACTTAGATTATGGAGTTGTAGGAGGATTAGTAACTTCTGCTCAATCTCAAGGAAAAGCAGTGGCAAATATGGCTTTGAGAATATTAAACGGTACGAAAGTACAAGATATTCCTATTTTAAAAAAATCTCCAAATAAGTATCTATTTGATTATAATGAGTTAAAAAGATTTGATTTAGATGTATCTAAAGTAATAAGTGATTATGAGATAATAAATGAACCTCATGGCTTTGTAAGAAAGTATACGAAACTTGTTGTTACAACTATTACTATTATATTAGTTCTTTTAATTATGGTTTTATCAATGAGAGCAAATATCCAAAGAAGAAAAATAGTAGAGAAAGATTTACAAAATAGAATTAAATTTGATAAAGTACTTTTAGATACTCTTCCTAATCCCATCTATTATAAAAACAAAGATGGAAAGTTCTTAGGATGTAATAAAGCATTTTCTGAATTATTAAATATTCCCAAAAAAAAGAAGTTATAGGGAAAACCGCTCAAGACTTTTTCTCTCCTGAAATTGCAAGAAAAAAAATGAATCAGTTGATAAAGAACTGTTAGAAACATTAGGAACAAATACTTCTGAAGTAACCCTTCATCTATCAAACAATCATATGAAACATATTATTATCAATAAAGCAGTATATTTAAACAATGATGGCTCAATTGGTGGTATTGTTTGTATTATGGATGATATCACTGAAAGAATCCAGCAAAAACAATTTTTAATTCAACAAAGTAAATTAGCAGAAATGGGTGATATGGTTGCCGCAATTGCTCATCAATGGAATGAACCATTAGTTGAACTTTCAGCACATATTCAAGATTTACAAACAGCAAAGATGTTAAATGAACTACAAAATGTAAATATGGAAGAGTTTGTAAATGACTCTATGGTACAAATAAAATATATGTCTCAGACATTAAGTGATTTTAGAAATTTTTTAAAACCATCTACCAAAAGAAGGCTTTTCTCTATTCGAAACTCTTTTGAAGAGATATTTGAAATTATTGGAAAACAGATATTTTACTCAAATATCAAATTAGAGTTTAATTATCCATATAAAGATGAAGAACTATTAATATATGGTTATGAAAATGAATTTAAACAAGTTTTATTAAATCTAATAAACAATGCAAAAAACAAAATCTTAGAACAAAACTCAGATAAAAAAAATTTAATTTAAAGATAAATATAAGTAAATGCTCGTTGTTTACAACTATTGAAATTATAGATGATGGAGGAAGAATTCCTGATGAAATAATTGATAAAATCTTTGAACCTTATTTCACAACAAAAGAAGATGGGACAGGATTTGGGCTATATATGGCAAAAGTAATCATTGAAGATAAAATGGATGGATTAATCACTGCGCAAAATAAAGATAATAATGTTATATTTATTTTAAAACTTCCTCATAAAAAAAGGTATAACTAATGAAAATACTACTACTTGAAGATAACAAAAAAAACTAAATGTTACAATTAAAAAAAAGACTTGAGTTAAAAGGGTATAAAGTTTTTAACTACATAGATGGACAAGATGCATATGATAATATAACAGAAGGTTTTTCTTGTTTTATACTAGATATAAATGTACCAAATGTAGATGGAATAAAAATATTAAAAAGAATAAGAGAATTCTATAATGAAGTTCCAATTATTATTATAAGTGCAACAGTAGAGCTTGATATAATTAAAGAGTCTTATGACTTTGGTTGTAATGACTATCTAAAAAAACCATTTTTTATTGATGAACTAGAGATAAAAGTTGAAAAACTATGTCAAATAAAAGATGAAATTATTACCTTTGATGA
>JDSG01000068.1_pt1 | contig 46627 bp, 48 predicted proteins | sample 199341 | NCBI WGS metagenome assembly JDSG01 (sample SAMN02584197, study PRJNA231836) | bioreactor metagenome | isolation source: continuous culture bioreactor short generation time transfer1 day 52 after... | place: Germany: Bremen | reverse complement strand
CTCAAGTAAATAGAATTCATTATAAATTATTAAACACTAACACACACCTTCTGATTCAATTGATGTTGGTTCATATTTTGGATGTTTATATATTAATACTGATTCACTATTTAACTTGTTTATTCTCAATTTAAATAATAAAGTCCAAATTGTTTGGCGATACGTACAATTCTTTTTTTCTATCTTCTGGTGTGAAACCAGTAACTAAGTGTTGGTACTCATCGGTTGATCGTTCAATACAAAAAATGAAAGTATCCCCCCCATTATCTGTTATGTTTTTCATTACAAAGTCAGCTTTAATAATACAAGGAAAATTCAATTGCTTTGCATTAAAGCTGCAGATGAATTCATTTACCTCAAGTATTTTGTCAAGCACCACTAAGTGATTGATGCGATTTTCGTACTCCTTGGAGAATGAACTCTTCATAATCTTTTCATGAGTATACTTCCCTTTTAGTATGTCATCAAAAATAACGTCTTTCTTTGTCCTTTTTAGGTTATCAATATCATCAATATACTGAAAGCCAGCAAGATGATAGAAGCCCTCTTTTGAGAAAGCGATTGTAAAATCACGAGTATTTCCTTTACGCCCGAGAACAATTCTATATTCACAATCTAGTAATGATTCAAATGTTTTAGCTGCTTGCAGTAGTAGATCCACGCTCTATCCCTTTCACTAAAAAAGCCTTGCATAGGCTGCAAAGCTTTTTTTTAGACTAGCTAGTATATGTCCTTTTCTTTCGGCTGATGCTAGTCAATCTGAGGTAATGGACGAACCCTTCCGGAAAGCTCTGTGATAAAACGCTCATTGACTCGCTTTATTACGTCACAGCTTAATAGACACACTTGTTGTCTATACACTTATTGTGTAACTTAATTATATCATATAATCAGATAGTGTCAATAGATTACTGGTTATAGGTTGCAACAAATAACCATAGGATAATAAGTATAGAAATACTATTGGTATGAATTATACAACACTTGTATAACTAATACTAGAAGTTTTATTGTCATACAAAAACGGCCAATTACACAGCTATTGACTAATAGTCCAACCAATACAACCACAACAAGTAATTCTACCCTCTTTTAACACAATCTACGATTCCATGTTAAAACTAGTCATAATTATGTCAAAATTCATCCTTTTGGCGTTGAATTTCAATCCCCCCCCTAATGTTCTGACACTATATAACTGTAATAATTTTTACTAAATTTAATCATCACAAAAGAGGTATGGACTTCAGCAAAAAGTCCATACCTCTTCATAGATTTACATATTTAGTTCCATCATTCTAAGCATAGCCGAACTATCCATCATGACATTCTGCATCTCTGATACACGTCCTAGATTAAATGCATCATTCTCACCGATGGAAACACGTTCATCAGCATCAATAACATCATCACCGTTGACGTCATAGGTAGATAAGACTTCATTTGCATCAAAGGATGTTGCACCAGATTCGCTTAAGCTCTCAGACAAGGCACTTAGTTCATCAATATCCCATTGTTGATCATCATTCTGGTCAACTTGTGGACCTCGCATGCCACCACCTGGTCCGCCTTTGCCACCGCCTCTTGGAGGTGGTGGACCTTTTCGGTCTCCACGGACACCTTGCACTTCTTCTGCATTCTTGTCTGTGCTTTGGCTATTTGCAACTGTACTGTTGCCATAAGCACTTTGACTGCGATACTGGCCATACATACTTTGGCCACCAATACCACTTACCATCATAGTAGTTTACCTCCTTCCCTACACAAAACTTCTATATTAGAATCTACTACTCTCATCTATAACATACGCCAAGATTGTGAGGTAAATGTGAAGAAGGTTCACTATTTCATTTATTGGTTATTGACTTCGCTACTCTTAATTAGTACACCTGTTGATTTGATCATGCTAATTGCACCCGTTGGACATACACGGTGGCAATTACCACAACGTATACATTCTTTTGAATCTATCCATACATGACTGACATCTTCATCTTCCTTGGCCAAGTATAGTCTCTGATGATGCCATCACCATCTGTGTCAAAGGCTGCTATTTTCTTAATGCAATTTCTAGGTGATACATGGATACACCAATCGCACTTGATACATAGACTCTGGTCAATCTCATATTTGTAGTGACAGTAGTAACAACGTGTTGCATGTAGGTCTGTTTCTTTGTCATCAAATCCAAGTTGAACTTCCGGGTTGTTTTTGCCTCTTTTCTTAAGTGGCAACACGCCCATCTCAAGTGGACGCTGAACATCGTGTGAACGGAAACGGCCTGTCTCACCATCTGAATGGGCTGGTTCTATCTTTATACCTGGTGTTAGCCTTTTTTTCACCCATAAGGTATTGATCCACAATATGAGAGACATTTTTACCATCACCAATAGAGTGAATAACATCCATACTACCTGTGAAGAAATCACCGATAGCAAAAACACCAGACTCTGCTGTTTTGTAATCTGAAGACAAACTAAAGGACTCGTCAAACATGGCGTAGTCTTGCTTTTGACCAATAGCCAATATCACATGGCTACAAGGAATCTCAACAAGGGCCCCCCCTTCAACAGGAATCATATCTGGCTTCTCCTGTCCCTCAATCATTTTCATATAACTCTTTTGAAAGAGGACGCTGACAATCTTATTCTTCTTTCGGTTAATCTTAACGGGTGAAAGTAAAGTCTTAATCTGGATATGCTCTTCTTCCATCTCACTGAGCTCTCTTTGGTCTGCAGCCATGAACTCCATACTACGTCGATAGATAACTGAAACATCACCGTTATTGCCCAGTAATTTCCTAGCAGTTCTGGCACATGACCTTGCTGAGTCTACGGCTGTGAAACCACCACCAATGATAATCACATCACCTCTTAGGGATTTGATTTCACCATGGTTGTAGGCCTTCATGAATTCCAGTCCCGTCTTCACATCATCGGTGTTCATACCTTCGATGTCTAGAAGATTAGATACTGTGGTACCCGTAGCAATAACGACACTGTCATGGTCTGCTTTTATGGCCTTATACTTTTTGACATCAACCGCAACACCAAGTTCAGCCATAATGTCATAATCAAGAATCTGCTGAACTTCTGCTTCCACCACATCCAATGGCAAACGGTATCTTGGAATTCCATCAATCAGCATACCACCAAGATGGTTCTCTTTCTCATAGATGGTAACTTCATGTCCATACCTTCTTATTTCTCTAGCCGCGGCAAGACCTGCTGGTCCACCACCTATAATGGCAACACTTTTACCTGATGCCTCAAAATAAGACTCAAGTGGGGGGGTAACCGGATCTCTCACCCTATCTGCTGCTGAACGTTTCAATGAACAAATCTCTACAGAGCCATTAATATCTGTCCAGTTATGTCTACACTCATCCTGACAAGGTCTGACACAGATACGACCTAGAACACCTGGCATGATATTGTCTTTTAAGTTGGTATTGTATGCACCGTCATAATCACCTTTGGCAATCTGCTCAATATACCCTGGAATATTGGTTCCCGCCGGACATCCAGTACGACAAGGAATACTAACATCATGGCTATGAAAGTCAATTTTCTTGACACCAACACCTTTTCTTACAGAAAGCTCCTTTGGACTTTTTAATTGCTTATACTTATATTTACTCATAGGACCCTCTCTTTCACATACTCCATACCCAGGCGTCTGACAAAGTCACCTAGTGTTTCTTCCCCCCCTTCATTTTCTACAAGGAATAGATTTAATATATCTTTAACAATGGTCACACAATCATCTCTTTTGAATTCACCTAGTTTGAGACCATGACTCTCTTGATCTCCAGCCAGTAACATCTCATAACCTTCTGATGATCCTGTATCTTCATTATTGATACGCATTCCTCTAAACCCGATATCCGTTATACGGTATGGAGAGCAAGAGTTAGGACAACCTGTGATGTTGATAATAGCTCTTTTTTTTGAATCTCGGCGTATTTGTCATCATGAACCAGTGGTGTTAATAGGTCAAATAGGTCTCTTGTAAATGTCACTGCTTTTGGACAATAGGTTTTACCTACACACGAGACAATGTCTCTAATGCCAAATGAACCTTCTGCTTTTAAGTCAAGCTTATGAATTTCAGCCTTTAGGGCATCCACATCACTTGGTTCAACACCATGAATCGATATGTTCTGTCGGTTATCCGTATAGAGTCTCTGGTTACCATAGATTTCTGACAGCTCTGCCAATCTTTCCATCTGATCACCAGTAATCTCACCTTTTGGAATCAGCGCTCTGACTGTAGCCTTATTATCGGTACCAATTGGGTCATCTTCTATCAAAGGTCTTGGTGGGAAAGGTAGACCTGATTCTTCGATTGGCTCCCAGCTAATCTGGTCTGTTTTAACTTTCTCTTTCTTTAGAATCTTAAGAATTTCCTCACGACATAGCTCAATGCCAAGTCTGTCAACAACGAATTTCAACCTTGATTTTGCCCTATTGTATCTATCACCATTATCCCTATAAAAAAAAGTCCAATGGCTCTTGCAACTTGAGGTGCCAAAGCTTTTGGAACAAATGTAAAAAGTTCCTGAGCTACAAAGCTTTCCAACCCATGCCACCACCAATAACAACCTTGTAGCCTTCAACAACCACAAGATTGCCTTTTTTTATCTTCCTCTTTCTTGGTCACTGCAATCATACCATTACAGTTCATATAGGGCTGAGCACAATTGGCGCCACATCCTGAGAAAGTCACTTTGTACTTTCTAGGAAGGTTATCTAGATCACTTGACTCTGTTAGTAAGTCTGAAGTAGCCATCACATCAGGCATTACATTATGCCTTGCATATGGACACGTTTCTGCCAAAGGACATGCAGCTATGATTCTAGTCACATCACCACATCCATGGTAAGTGGTTAATTCTCCTTTATTCAAGTCACGCATGAAGTCCGGAATATTGTCAATTTGAAGGAAATGAAGTTGTACTGCTTGCCTCGTAGTAATGTTCAATAAGCCACGAGAATATTTCCTACTACATTCAGCCATTATCCTGCCTTGATAGGCTGTAAGTTTACCGCCTGGAATGACTATCCTTGCCATATGGGTTCCTGTTTGTTTGGACTGATACACACCAAACCACTTGGATATCAAAGCTTCCTCTTTTGACATTTTACCTTTGCGTTTGATTTCGTCGTAATCAATCAAAAGGCCTTTGTCTTTAACGTATTCTTCTGCACTACGTCTTCTGAAATCTTCATTAAACTGCATTACATACCCTCAACTTTCTTATCTTTTATGTAGTCCACATTCGTTGTGACTGGTATCTTCCCACCACCAACGGCCTCTTCTTGGATCTTCACCTGGCAGAACTTTTCTAGTACATGGTGCACACCCAATGGATGGGTAGCCATGATCAAAAAGTGGATTTCTAGGTAACTGATGCTCTTTGACATAAACATCCACATCCTCTGAAGTCCACTCCACTAGAGGGTTGAACTTGTACAAGCCATTAACTTGGTCCCATTCTAATAACTGAACATCCTCCCTATTGGCGGATTGATCGTTTCTTATGCCTGTCACCCACAACTTAGCAGTTGCCAAGACTCTTTGCAATGGAATGACCTTGCGTATATGACAACATTCTTTTCTTAGTTCAACACTGTCATAAAAACTATAGGGGGGGCCTTTCTTAGATACCAATTCTTCCACCTGATTAGAAGGAGGCGCATAGACCTCATAATTAATACCAAAGAATTCTCTACTCCTAAGCAGTGTTTTATATGTTTCCTCATAGTGCCTACCTGTATCTAAGAAGAAAACTCTACTGGATTTATCCAGTAGAGTAAATGCCCTTGTCACAACTTGGTCTTCCAACGACAGACTTGATGCAATCACTACGTCCTCAGCTTTGAATAGGCCTAGTACAAATTCAATTCTTTCCTCATAAGATAAGTCTTTAATCTGTAAATTCCAAGCATTGACTTGCTCTATATTGATTTGTTCTATATTGATTAGATCCTTATTGCTTTCTTCTTTGTTCTCACTCAGCTTTTCTACTGCCACCAAATCACCACCTATCATCTATGGTCCTAAATAATCCAGAAGTTATCGTTGAATATGATGCTCCTGTACGCTTCAAAAGATAAATACTTATTGGCCAAGCTTGTTCTTTGACCTTCATCTGCATTACTATAGTCATCAATGAATAATCGTAGTGTATCGGATGAAGTTATCTTAATTGCAAAACCACGGTTGTCAATCAGTGGTAAGCCACTGTATTGATATGATGAGATTGGAATGATATCTGTAATCTTACGCTCTCTAACATGAATCACAGCTTGATCATCAACACTAATAATGTCAAAGAAGTCTGGGTAATGATAAGAGTTACCTTTGATTGGAATCTCATCACCTATGGTATAGATTCTTGAATGTTCCTTATACTTATGAACGGTTAGGTTCTCAATATTGTAGTAGAACTCTTCAAAAATATCACCTTCAATGCTAATATCTCCATGTACAAAAGCATAATCACTTGTCTTAGCATCATCAATAACCTTCTCAATAACACCACATGCCGCTGTCATATTTGTCACGCGGTCAATCAGAATCAACTCACCTAAAGTCTTATGGGCAGCAAATTCGTTTGCAACCACCTTGTCTGATATTGTGATTTCACAACTAGCTATTTCATTCTTAAGCAGTTGATTGGCCTGTTTTTGTTCACCGCTATTGACATCAATCTTATAAGAAAGGTCTGTTATGGTACTAGGTATCAACTTGGTCCCAACTTTGATAAGGTAATCTTTGCCTGGCTTTAGAACTGAATCATCCATCCATAAGAGATTGGCTTTAACTTTTCTAACTGGCTCAAGTTCAATGCCTTTTACCAATACACAACCTCTAGACACATCAACTTCTCTGTCAAGTTGTACTGTTACTGGTTGTCCTTTAAAGACTGTTTCTACTTCCTCATCAAGGAGCAAAATAGTTTTGACTATAGCCTTTTGTTGATTAGGAAGAACTGTAATCTCATCACCAACACTTAATGAACCTGCCTCAATCTGACCTTGAAAACCTCTAAAGGTATGGTTAGGTCTACAAACCCTTTGAACCGGTAGGTAAAAGCCCTCTTCTGTTTCAACATTCACATCCTTTTGCTCCAGGTAAGGTAACAATGCTTGACCTTGATACCAAGGCGTGTTGGTTGACTTACTTGTAAGGTTATCACCTTCTGTGGCTGATAATGGAATAACCAGATAATCAGTTATACCAAGTTCACTGTTAAGTGACTCAATCTGTTCATGTATCTCATTGTACCTATCTTCTGAATAGCCGACTAAATCCATCTTGTTGACGGCATAAACAAAATGTTTGATACCCATTAGGTTACATATTCTTGCATGCCTTCTCGTTTGAACCTGAACACCATACTTTGCATCCACTAAGATAATGGATAAGTCAGCAAATGAAGCGCCAACTGCCATGTTTCTAGTATATTCCTCGTGTCCTGGTGTATCCGCCACTATAAAACTTCTATGGTCTGTAGTGAAATACCTATAAGCAACATCAATGGTTATGCCTTGTTCTCTCTCAGCCATCAAGCCATCAAGTAGGAGAGAATAATCAATCTCGCCGCCTCTGCTTCCTACTTTGGAGTCCAGTTCCAAGGCTTTCTCCTGGTCCGCATATAGGAGTTTGGAATCATAAAGTATATGGCCAATCAGTGTGGATTTTCCATCGTCAACACTACCACATGTTATAAATTTGAGTAAATCTTTCATTAGAAATATCCCTCCCTTTTCCTACGTTCCATGCTTCCAATTGCCTCACTGTCAATGACCCTGGTTGTTCTTTCTGATGATACTGACCCAAGAGTCTCATCAATTATTTCATCAAGTGTGGTGGCCTCTGATTCTGTACCACCAGTTAGTGGATAACATCCAAGGGTTCTAAAGCGTACCTTCTTGTACTGTATTTCTTCATCTGGTAATAACTCCAGACGTTCATCATCTACCATGATTACATTATCATCTCTATAAACAACTGGTCTCTCATCTGAATAGTATAGAGAAACTATCTCAATATTCTCTCTTTTGATATACTGCCATATGTCCTTCTCAGTCCAGTTAGAGATTGGGAAGACACGCATGCTCTCACCCTTATTGATTTTGGTGTTGTATAATTTCCACATCTCAGGTCTTTGATTCTTAGGGTCCCATGCATGGGCTTCATTTCTAAATGAAAATATGCGTTCTTTGGCTCTTGATTTCTCTTCATCTCTTCGGCCACCACCATAGGCAGCAGTAAAACCATACTTGTCAAGACCTTGCTTCAATGCTTGAGTCTTCATAATATCTGTGTAAGCAGCACCGTGATCAAATGGGTTCACGCCTTCCCTTGCTGCTTCCTCGTTGGTATGGACTAACATCTCAATACCTTTTTCTTTGGCAATTCTGTCCCTAAACTCAATCATTTCTTTGAATTTCCATGTTGTATCAATGTGCATAAATGGAAAAGGTGGTTTCTCTGGATAAAATGCCTTCATTGCCAGATGCAACATTACTGAACTGTCTTTCCCTATGGAATACAACATCACTGGCTTCTCACATTCTGCAGCCACTTCGCGAATAATGTAAATTGCTTCTGCCTCCAACTGGTCTAAATGGGTTAATTCACTCATAGTTGATTCCTCCTATTTGGTATTCATATACCAAGAATTTCACTTTGCACATGTGCTTGACTCTGATTCATTTATTTCACTATATAGTCTATAAGTTATAAGCCATGTTATCATCGATATATGCCACTGTCAATACGTTTTGCTCATATTATATCCGCAAAATTACTACGCTTTAACTGGCTTTTCTAAAACCGCATAACAAAAGGGATTGAAGAAAACTCCAATCCCTGACAACCACTTAATTTCCCAATATTATTGATTTTTTTTACAAGACTTTTAATCACATAATTTGCTCATTCAGTAACCTTTCCAATTCTTTAATAGACCTCTTGACACTACTACGAATCAACTCTCTTTGCTTATCTTTTGTCATAGTGCTCTTTAGTGTTTTGTCTCTTATTTCACCCAATAGTTCTAATCTTAAGAAGTCCTCACTAGTAACAGAACCCATCATTTTGTTGGCAATTTCTTTGGCAAAGGAGGGGGGGCTCCTGCCATCTGTTGAGACTGAGATTGATAAGTTGTCTTTAACAGCAGTGGCCATAAAATTATAGTCTGAACTTGAGTCACTATCTGTTGTCATACATAGGAGATTTTTTTCATTGGCATCCTTATAGATTTGACTGTTAGTTATAGGATTATCTGTAGCTGCAACCACCATAAACACTTGGTCGAGATACTTTTTATGGTAGTGATCTTGAATGACAAGGCAGTGGTCTAAGTCCTCAAAACCTAAGTCATGGCTTAAACTGAGACAGACGATATTGGCCCCCCCATTTTCATGGAACTTTCTTGCCTTATGAAGGCCTATTTTGCCTCCACCAACAATCAATATTTTTTTTATCTGTTACATCTAACATTATGGGTACGCCCATGACTATTCACCACCTTCAATTCTGAATAATCGCTCTATCATCATCTTATAATTATCAATATCACTATCATCTTCTAAGGATTTAAGTTGCTTGATTGGTTCTTTGACCATTGCAAGTGCAGCTCTTTTGATGATTGTTTCAATAACTTCCTCTTGATTGTCATCAAGGCTCATTGACTTTCTTACTTGAGCCAATGCCTCTTCTACAACATCCGATTGCTTACCATGAAAATGGGCAATCACATTGTCAACTTTGGACCTAAGAAGCCATAGCTCCAGTTCCTTAACCTCCTCTAGAATCAGTCGGTTAATTTGTTTGGCCACGTCAAGACGCTTCTTCATGTGCCCATCTGCAATTTGCTCAAAATCATCCAAAGTGACAACATTGGCATAAGGCATCTTGTCAATCTGGTCATCAATATCTCTTGGTACTGCCATATCAAGGAATGTTAAAGGTGACTCTATGGTACCTATATGTTCTTTTTTTGAAAATAGTGTGGGGGGGGAAGCTGTTGCAGATATAACAATATCCACTACACCTAACATCTCATACCTGCTTGTATACTTAACCATCTGTACCTTTGGCCCAACATTGTCTGGCATTTTCTCAATGTTGAATGTTCTGTTGGTCAAATAAATATCTTTCACACCTTCCACTTCAAGGTATTTGAGAATCAGCATACCCATTGCACCTGTACCAACCAAAAGAATTTTCTTCTCAGATAAATCTTTATACAGATCCTGAAGATACTTGATGCCAATGGAAGCCACAGATAGTTGATTCTCTGAAAGCTTGTAGGCCGTCCTTATTTTCTTAGAGAAGGTCACTGCTTCCCTTACAATCTTGGACAAATATTTCTTAGAAGACCCTGCCTCTATGCTATAGTTGAGGGCGTCCTTGACCTGGCCCAGAATCTGGTCTTCACCAATAATAAGAGAACTAAGTCCAGTTGTGACTTGATAGATATGTTGTAAGGCTACTTCATACTTTTTCACAAAAATATAGGGCCCAATAGACTGACCAGCCATTCGCTCAAAATAATGTTTCACAAGTTCTATATCCTTATGCATATCTGTTGTTGCAATATAGATTTCACTTCTATTACAAGTTGATATAATCATCAGCTCTGGAAGACCTTTCTCAGTTAAATACTGGCTTGCTTCTTCCTTAAGTGATGATGTAAAGGCCACTTTACCTCTAATACCAACAGGTGCTTCTTTGTGAGATATACCTATAACTGCTATTTCCATTCCATCACCTTATTCATATAATAGTCTTTGATGATTTCATTCCTTATTAAGCCACTTTCTATTGAATGAACTTCAATACCAGCTTGTTCAATCCTGACTTTCATAGAATTTTGGGCTCTAAACATGTCTTTGCTAACATGATGACCTGCTACTGTAAATAATGGGAACATCAGCAATGACTTTGTATTCGAAGCAATCAACTTATTGATTGTTACTTCTAAGTCACTTTCAAGGGTGATGACCCTGCCATCTATGTCTAAAGCTTTGATTGCATCTTCAAGTTTATTGTAGATTGTATTAGCAGAGGTGACTGTACCATGACCTACAAAAAGCACAGGCACTTTATCTAAACTTTTTTTTCAACAATAATAGACTTAAGCAACATTGCCAACTTCTCACATGAAGCATCATCATAAATTAAGGGCTGAAGTAAAGTGATTTTCTTAGAATCCATAGCCTTTACGTCATGCTCAACTTGGTCTGCATAAGTCTTGATGGCTTGATAATCTCCGCCTTCAAGCATATGTAATGGTATGATGAGAATATCATCATAGATGTCAAAGCCTTCTTTAAGAACACTTCGAAATGACTTAACTAATTTACCTCTGGTCTCTAATTTGGCCATACTTCTTTTGGACGTAAATGCTAACGTCACGGTGTCCTCTGGAACCAACTTGCTAATTGCCTTAAGCAGTGGATCCATTTCATTTTCTATGCTCTTAATAACAGATGTTCCAATATGAACAACAATAACTAATCTACCCATATACTTTCCTCTATCTCAGTCAATATCAATTTTACACGATTTACTTTCCAAATAAATTTCTCTACAAATAATGATTAAGCTTCTTTCGACTTACCCATATAGAAGTAAGTGCCACCAAGCATTAGTGCGCCACCAATGATAAACGATCCAGCAAAGTTACCCACATAAGAGGCACTCCATATTTTCAGTGCATCAAGCCAGGTCACTTTTTTATCAAGAGCACCCACCATCATAATAAGGTTATTGCCTGTGAATAACTCTGACCCTGCCATGATAACAAGACTAAGTGCGATACCGAAGGCAAGACCCATAAATGCTTTTGTGAATGCCGATCCGGATGCTGCACCGAATCCACCAACAACCATAATTAATATGATGCCAAGGCTACATAGGTACCCGCCCATGATGATGCCACCAGATATTTATCCAAACTTTCTCTTAAGAAGCCTACTTTTTTAACTGCTGCAGACGACAATGCATTTTTTTGTCTCTTCAAACATGTCATAACCTCCGTTTATCTGACACTTTCTTCATAGCCTTATAGTGACATGCAATGGTCTTATCTATATCAGCATCTGTATGGGCTGTTGACAAGAACAGACACTCATACTGGGCCGGTGGCAACAAAATGCCTTGGTCTAACATGGCTCGAAAGTAGATGCCGTATTTGTTGGTATCAGCCTCCATAACTTGATCATAGGATTCGATTGGCCCCCCCTTAGCAAAAAACTGACAAATCATACCACCGACACGATTGATGGTCACGTCAGATATCTCAAGCTTTTCTAAGTTCAAAGCAAAACCGTCTCTTAGCCTTTGAGCTTTAAGCTCTAATTGTTCATAGACTTCTGGATGCTCTTCTAGGTATGAGATAACATTATGGCCCATTTTCATTGCTAATGGGTTGCCTGATAAGGTGCCTGCTTGATAGACGTCACCAGATGGGGGGGCAACCATAGACATTAGTTCTTTTTTTTACCACCATAGGCGCCAACAGGTAGACCTCCGCCAATAATCTTGCCAAGACATGTCATATCTGGTGTCACATTATAGTAGACTTGAGCACCGCCTAATCCTATTCTGAAACCAGAAATGACTTCGTCAAAAATCAGGACAATACCTTCAGATGTGGCAAGGTCTCTAAGCTTTTGTAAAAAAAATTATCTTTTTGCTCAACAAGACCCATATTGCCTGGAATTGGTTCTACGATGATAGCCGCCACTTCATTTTTATGTTCTTCTATTAAGGCCTTTACACTCTCTATATCATTAAAATCAGCTACCAAGGTATCACGAATGATTTCACTTGGAATCCCATTACTGGTTGGTACACCTTCTGTTAATGTTCCTGAACCACTTTTGACCAAGAGGCCATCATTATGACCGTGATAACAACCTTCGAATTTGATAATCTTATCTCTATTTGTATAAGCTCTTGCAACACGCAGAGCACTCATGGTTGCTTCTGTGCCAGAATTAACCATCCTCACCATGTCTATAGAAGGATACGCCTTGGTAATTAGTTCAGCCATCTCTACTTCGATTTTGGTTGGTAAACCAAATGTGGTTCCACTTCTTAGGACATCAATGGTCTTCTCTAAGGATACTTCTGATGCATGACCAAGAATCAGTGGACCCCCCCATGAACAGATATAATCAATATAGGTATGATCATCTTCATCAACCAATCTGGCACCTTTGGCTTCTTTGGCAAATATAGGATTCATACCTACAGAAGCAAATGCTCTGACAGGACTGTTGACGCCACCTGGTATCACTTTAGTAGCTTTTTCAAATAATTGTTGTGAAACATTTGTCATTATAGGTTTGCCTCCTTAGTTATGATCTCTTTTAAGTCTTTCGCGAAGTATGTAATGATTATGCTGGCACCACTACGCTTTATGGATAATAGGCTTTCATATATGGCACGTTCATCTAATTGACCCGAATCTACTGCTGACCTTAACATGGCATATTCTCCACTGACTTGATATGCAGCTATAGGGATGTCCGCTATCGTCTTGGCATCGGATATAATATCAAGGTAAGGCATAGCCGGTTTCACCATGACAATATCGGCTCCCTCTTCCATATCTAACATAATTTCTCTGCTTGCCTCAACCCTATTGGCTGGGTCCATTTGATAGCTTTTCTGTCACCAAAACTTGGGGGGCTGAATGCGCCGCTTCACGAAATGGTCCATAGAAGGACGAAGCATACTTAGCACTATAAGCCATTATGGCTATATGCTCATAACCCTTTCCATCAAGGACCTCTCTTATTTTGCCAACGCGACCATCCATCATATCGGATGGCGCAACCATATCTGCTCCTGCCTCAGCATAACTGAGTGCTACTCTAGACAGAATATCTAGTGTATTCTCCCTAGCTATATGGCCATCTTTATCGTAGATACAACAATGCCCATCTGACTTGTATTGACACAAACACACATCCGCTATTAGATAGATATCTGGATAGGCTGTCTTCACTTCACGAATGGCCTCTTGAACCAATCCTTTGCTATCATAACCCGAACTGCCATCATCACTTTTGTGATCTGTACTGGCAAAAAGTAGAAGTTTATCTATGCCTTTATCCTTAAGGTAAGGTATTTCCTTAACCAGCATATCCACCGAGAAATGATACTGGTCTTTCATAGAAGATATTTCTTCTCTGATTCCTTGACCTTCTACTAGGAAAACAGGGTATATAATCTGCTCAATATTAATCCTTGTCTCTTTCACCAATTGCCTTATGGCAGGATTCCTTCTAAGCCTTGTTGGTCGTATCATAAGTTCTCTACTCCTTTGTCTCATTCATAGGGTCAACATCCTGCAGTATACAATCGATCATAGAAGCAATGGTATACTTGTCAGGTTGCATAGCAACATTTAGTCCAAGATCTAAAGCTGTTTGCCTTGTACTTGGTCCAATGACCACAATCTTGGTAGATGCTCCAATGTCCTTAACCCTATTATCTATCTGACTAACAAAGCCACTAACCATGGAAGAACTTGAGAACAATATGTAGTCAAAATCAAAAGTCTTGTCATTCATCATCTCAAGTAATCTATCGCTGTCAAGAGGCAATGTATCATAGCATTTGACCTCTTTAACATTGAAATCCTTTGCCAAAGCATCAATCCATTCTAAATCACCTTTTGCCGACCGAGGTATTAGTAATTGATCGCCCTCCCTCAGTTCCTCTATTAAAGTATCTCTTAGAACTTCCTTAGTAAATACAGGAGGCATAATGTCGACTTTGATACCAAAGTCATTAATAACTTTCTCAGTTTCACTACCAATAGCGATAATTTTGACCCCCCCTGCAAGATGTCGTCCATCAAGGCCTAATTGATTCAGTTGTTCAAAGAATAAAGTAACGGCAACTGCACTGGTGAATACAACACCTCTGTACAGATTCATATGCATTATCCCGTCTTCTAAATGGTGGTCATTGGTTTTCTCTATCTTAATGGTTGGCTGGCTCACCACAGTTGCACCAAGTTCATTCAAATGTTTGACAATCTTGGATGATTTATCCCTTGATCTGGTCACCAGTATTTTCTTGCCAAATAGAGGTTTGTCTTCAAAAAAGTTCAATGTCTCTCTATGTGATACCACATCGCCTACCACAATTAGTGAAGGTGGCTTAATCTTTTCTTTTTTTTACTTTTGCCATTACAGTCTTTAAAGTAGCAACAAACACTTTCTGATCTGGTGTGGACGCTTTGTGAACAATGGCTACAGGTGTTGATGGCGACTTTCCACCTTCTATGAGCTCACTAACTATGGTCCCAATATTGGCAACGCCCATCAAGAAGACAAGAGTTCCATCAAGTTTAGACAATCCTTTATAGTCAACACTATCACTACCCGCACTTGTATGACCGGTTATTACATGAAAAGATGTTGCTATTGACCTTGATGTTACAGGTATACCTGCATAAGCAAGACCACCAATGGCTGATGTCACTCCAGGGACAACTTCAAAAGCTATGCCTTCGGCTTTTAGTACTTCCCCCCCCTCTTCACTACCACGTCCGAATACGTAAGGATCGCCACCTTTTAATCTAACAACCTTCTCATATTTACTTGATAGCTCAATGAGCAGTTCATTAATCTGGTCTTGTGTTAAAGTGTGATGTTCTGCCTTCTTCCCGACGTAAATCATCTCACAGTCGATTTTGGCACTTTCTAGAAACTGAGGATTGGCAAGATTGTCATAAACAATGGCATCTGCTTCCTCTATTAATCCTTGGCCTTTTGTTGTTATTAGACCAATGTCTCCTGGTCCTGCCCCCCCTACTAAATAAACTGTTCCACTCATCCCAACACCTCTTTCATTACTGCCTTTGCCACTTCCTTTGCCAAGCTTATTGCTTTGGCAGAAGAAGCATTACTTAAGTTATCATAGGTCTTTATATGTTTGCTAATCTGACTGCCATCTTCATTGCCAAATAAACCATGGAAGGTTATACCACATTCTTCAACTTCAAGATAAGCACCTACTGGAATATGACAGCCACCATTGACTTCTTTTAAGAAACATCTTTCTGCTTCAGCCTGTAGAACCGTTTTAGGATCACTAATACCGCTAAGTATGGTGTATAAATCATCTCTAGACTCTTTAATCTGAAGTGCCAAGATACCCTGACTAGGTGCTGGTATCATTTGAGTGACGCTCAAAGGTAAAATTGTATAGTCCTTATTACTAACTAGACCTAATCTATTGACACCGGCTGCAGCAAGTATAATGCCATCCAAGTTCTCCTCCGTCATCTTACGAATCCTGGTGTCTACATTACCTCTAATGCCAACAATAGTTACATCCTCAATCAGTTGCTTCATCTGACATGCACGGCGTTTGCTGCCTGTAGCAATAATTGGTGATGAAGGTAGGTCAGCAATATCATCAATCTTATGGGGGGGAGTTATAAGGACATCTCTTGGATCTTCTCTTTTGGGCGAAGGAGCAAAAATCAACCCTTCTGGCATATCACTTGGCATGTCCTTCATAGAATGAATGGCTATATCTATCTCATCTCTTAGAAGGGCATCTTCGATTTCTTTGACGAAGATGCCTTTGTCACCAATCTTATCAAGACTTAATGTCTGATTCACATCACCTTTTGTTTTGATATAGACCATCTCTATTTCAATGTCTTGACGATACGCCTCAATCATATCACCGATTATTCCAGATTGTGTTCTGGCAAGCAAACTGCCTCTTGTCCCTATCCTAAGTATCATATTGGCTCCTATTAGTATTCTTATATTTAGAACTCTTAATCTTAGTACCCTTATATCGACTACATCAAGTTCCTTATATCTTCTACTATTATATCAGACATACTTCATCAATGTTCCTACTACGTCGAAAAGAAGGTAAAATATACCAAAAAAAGGCAAAGATCCACTAGGTGACCTTTGCCTCATTATAATTATTGTCGTTTATTGGTTGAGTTGACTCATGATTGAATTAATATCCAGCCCATGAATCTCAGCTGCTTGGCCAAGTGTCTCCATCTGTGATGATGGACAACCAAGCAACCCATTCCATTTGCCATAAGGACTGAAGCAGCCTCTTCTTTTTGCTCAAGTATTTCACTTATTAACATATCTTTTGTAATCATAACTTTCTCCTATTCTTTCCCTAATTAATTGATATTGTATGAATCTGCTCATTAGTATTGTCATAGTTATAGACGAACTGGTTAGATATTTCTGATACATAACCATCTATTAGTGCTTCTCTGAATCCGTAGAAGTACGTTACATCTACACCATTGTTTTCCCAGTTGTCTTTGTGAACACATTGTGCTGTCTTCCATACGAATCTCTCAGGTGTTTGCTCAAGTATTGCATTCACTCTGTCACATGGCATTCCTTCAAGTAAAACATCATTAAGACCTTTGAATATTGCAGCTGGATCATCCACTTTTTCACCAATTGCTTGTGCTGCTTTAACACCTGCTTGGCGGTAAATCTGTGTAATTTTCTCAGTCTCATCTTTTGTATTGATAATCTGACCAATCAATCCTGCTTGTCTTGATTCTGCTCTAGTTATTCTATCTTGAAGCCAACCATGTATGTTGGACTCGTCAATCAATTCTGCTAAAGGTGCATCTGGAAGATAATCTCCAATAGACGCCTTAAGAGCCTTATGTTTTGCTGTAATATCTTCGTTATTATAGTGTTCTTCTATTTCTTTCTCTATATCTTCTAGGATGACAATTTTGTTGAACAACCATGTATGAATTGGAGCTAGAAATTGACTCATAATTATGCCTCACTTTTCTCGTATAGTGCTTCCACGCCTTGTTTGAATGTATCAATACCAATACGGTCGATGTATAGACCAAGCTTTTCACCCATATCAGCTGTTTCACAGTAATAATCAAATACAGCGTCTACAAGTTTCTCTGCCTCTTCTTCTGTCAAATCTTTTGCAATCTCATCTGGAAGTCTTGGATGATAACCTGCGCTACCACCAACTCTGACTATATAGCCTTCCGGGTCTGCTAGAACAACTATGTCTTTACCATTAGCGCTTGTACATGCATTCAGACATCCAACCACAGCAATCTTCACTCTGTTTGGTGCAGGTTTGCCATAGTATTTCTTCTCAAGTCTAAGTCCCAACTTCAATGAGTTCTGTTTTGCTCTTTTGCAAAATGATGCTGGACACATCTCCACATTCTTAACTGAATATGGTGTTTTAACGCCTGGGTCCATACCAAGGTCTTGCCAAGCCAAATCAACATCTTCTGCTTTGATGCCAAGAATAGCGATACGCTGTCCCGATGTAATCTTAAGTTGACCTTTGTACTTCTTAGCCACTTCAGCCAATTTGATTAAGTCTTCTGGTGTAATGAAACCACCTGGTATTCTAGGAGTTATTGCAAAAGACCTTTTGCCGTCTCTGACTTTTTGTAGTACTGCAAAACTTGGATTTGACATATATTTCACCGCTTTCATTGGCCACTTACTTCTATATCATGTGACCATTATACAAACAATCCATTTCCAACGCGGTAACTTATGTTACGCAAGGTGAAACCATAATTTCATTCCACCTTGCTCAGCTAAATATACAGGGTTCCCGTTCATATAAAAGAAGTATATTTAGATGAGAAACTTATTTCAAATTATGGTTTCACCTGCCAATCTCTCCACCAATTCAACCACCACTTCAGGATTCTCCTGCCACAAACTTTCAAAGTCTTTTTGGCCTTGATCTTTAATCAAGTCAATCAATTGACTGAACAGTTCAATCACTTTGTCCACTGTTAAAGTCCCAACGCTCTCACTCAAGAGGGTTTCGTATTCACTGACCTTGCCACCTACAAATACTTTATAAGCTTCAATTACACCCTGATCAGTCTTTAATCCGCTGCCTTCAAAGCCAAGTGGAAATGTCTGATGCAGTGCACAAGAATTTCTACAGCCTGAGATTCTCACTTCAGGAAGAAGGTCAATCTCCCTGTTACTGTGTGAAGCCAGACTTTGATGAATTCTCTCTAGCAATTGCTGCGAATCCGAGCGGCCAATCTTACAATTTGCCGCACCTGTACAAGAAACGGAACGCCTAAATCGATTAGTAATGGATAAGTCTTTGGTCAGCTCATCAAGCATCAAAACTTCTTTTGCTGTTAAGTTACGTATATAGAGTCCTTGAGTATTAGACAGTCTAACTTGTGCTCTATCTTTAATCTTCTCTAAGAATTCCAATAGGATGTCCACTTGGGAACTGTCTATATCGCCTTTCTTAGGGTGAACATACAAGGCATATAAGCCCGTATCTTTTTGGGCTATGATACGAAAGCCATCAGCCTCAATTGAGCGCGAAACAACTTCATTCTTAACTTCTTCATCCTTGTGTATATAGTCAATATGGTGGTCTTTCTTGATTTTCTTTAAATAAGCGTCGTATAACTCTACAAATTCTTTTTCACCTAGTCGCTTCACTATATATCGAATCCGAGCCTTGTTACGATTGGTCCTATCGCCATGTTCATCAAATAGTTCTTTCATAGCCAAAATGTGATAAAGAATGTCTTTCTCATCAATAAAGTCTCTTATAATGATGGAGGGCTCTGGGTTAGCACCAACTCCGCCTCCACCATAAAGTCGAAAGCCCCCCCTTTTCTTACCTTTTAACTTTGCAACAAAACCAAGGTCTGAGATTGTTGCTTTTGCTATATCTCTTTCGTCTCCTGAAAAGGCAATCTTATACTTTCGGGGGGGTAGAGATTTGATGTCCTCTAAGGAGAAGATGAAGTTCGTAGCTGCAACAGCGTGGGGGGGCGTAACATCAAAGACCTCCTCAGGGTCAACACCTGCAAGTGGTGGTATGCTAATATTTCTTATACCATTCCCTCCAGCACCAACTGTTATGATGCCAATCTCTAAAAGGCTTTCCATAATTGGCCATGTGTCCTTAAGAGCCACCTTATGCAACTGAAAACTTTGTCTTGTGGTCAGATGAAGTTGTGCTTTAGCATATTTTTTTGCCAAGTCATTGATAAGACTAAGCTGGTCTATGCTTATAATACCAGAGTAGATTCGAGGTCTAATCATAAAATGGCCATCCACCTTTTGAGGGTAAACACCCATACCTCCACTGTACTTTTTGAACTCCAGTGCTGGGGGGGTATTATGCCTGGTTGCTTCTTCTAATTTATCCTTATAAGACCTTTGTACTTCTATAATGCCATCCGATAATTTGACCATAGCAATGCCTCCAATTGATTTATATCACTGTCTTTTATACTCTAATTGTGAATGTAAGTTATTATAAGGTCAGAAGCCATGCCAGTCAACCGTATTATCACTATGGTTATAACAGTTATACTACTTATCTCTAATATTACAACTTATGATAGACATTGACTTTCAGAGAATCAAGCTTTATAATTTGATATGTAAATTAATAATCAAGACATAACAAAGAGGTATTATATGAGAAAACTTATTAAGTAACTTGCAGACCCCCCCATCCAATTGGATAGTAACAGTGTCAGAAGACACTTTATTTATAGCAGTAATATACTGCTATTCGTCGTGCGCAAGTACTTAGTATATGTTCTTATTGATGCCTACTATAGGTTTATTTCATGATGCAACTATACTATGACTCTCGTCATAGTTTTTTATTGCCTAAATATGGATCAATTCTCTATAAGAAGACCCCCCCTTGTGCACTAACATAGAAGGAGGATTGCTTTATGACAGATGTACATTATCTATTTCCAACAATGAAACACTAACTTTGGAGGTAGAATAAAATGAAAAAACCCATGCCACTGACAATGTGGCCTCTATCTCCACCAAGACTTAAGGAGATAGAAGAAAATGTCGAACTTACAAAAATGGACAATAGATACAATAGAGAAAGAAACAACAACCAGATACTGCAGCGGATGTAAAAAGAAAGTTACATTCTATGATACTGGCGTCATTAGACGCAACGCCAACGGTAAAGACATCTTTGAATTCGCTATACACAAATGTGACAAGAACCATACATGGAACAAGAAACTTAGAATCTATAAACCAGATTCCTACAAAGCTTTAGAGGATGATTATTTCGTTTCGGTTGACGATGACACCAAGCATGACTTATTGGATTCAGTCTCTCAGCCAATGCCACAAGTGGCAACTCATCAATTCCCTATGACCACAATCATTACACATGTCAAAGGTCAATGTCGCATTGATAAGTTGCTCAGTGATAAATTAGCCACTAAATCTAGGTCCACTTGGCAAAAAAATAATCAAATCTGGCAAGGTTCTTGTTAATGACCAAACGATCAAAGCCACATATAAGCCCAAAGCAGGTGATGTGATTTTGATTGATATAGTCGAGTAAACCAACAGTAACTAATAATAGCCATACCCACTTATGCATCTGATATGCAAATAGTAGGTATGGCTATAAATCAATTACTAATCAACTTTGAACTGACTTAAGACTTCATATGTCTCTGTCTTACTGCCATCCCTTTCTATTAAGAAAGAATATGGATGGTAGACCGTGTCTTTGTCAACAGCTTCATGTAATTTGAAATAATACGCTTCTTTAACACCAAGACCGTCTAACGTCGTGATATAGTATGCCAGTTGTCTGGCTCTATAAGTGTCATCCTCTGGTTCCATCTTAGGGTCAGGTCCACCAAATTCACTGGCTATGATTGGCATATCCCCCCCTGAATTTTGAATAAGTCCGACTTCCATTAGTTCATTTTCAAAGGCTTCTATGTAGATTGACCAATTCCAATAATCATCATAGAAATGTAAGTCAACCAAATCAAACTTGCACTCTGATAACAGACGTCTTGCCAATACATTGGTGGCTTGAATCTCTTCTTGGTATTTGGCTATATCCTCTTCACTGTAGAGTGGTCCTTCTTTGAAATAGACATTATCCATCAATTCTTGCTCAAAAGCTAATGCTCTCAGGCCGCCGATGGATATGGATCCAAGGACTACATTGGGTTTACTTTGACCTTCCATTGCTTCAACGGCATCATAAAGAATGTTGTTCATCTGTATAAAAATCCCAACATTACCTGCTAGGTAATCTTCTATCTCCCAGTTCCATTCATTACCAACCTGGATAGAATTTATCTGCTTGCCATATAAGTCAAGCAGTGTCCCTACGTAAGCTTCATAGTAAGTTAGGATTTCATCCTCACCAAGTTGATGCGTCCAATCTGGAAATGTTTTAATGTCTAAGGTCATTAAGACATCAATGTTATTGTTCTCATAAAAATCAAGTCGTTCTTTCAGGGGGGGCTGCCAATGATACGTATTAATGTCAGGTTGTCGTAAATGCCAGCTCTGTGCCATTCTTATCTTGTCAACTCCAAGATAAGTCATATGCTTCAATGTGTCTTGTCTATGTAACTTCTTTGAATCAGGCACAAAGGATAAACCCAGCTCAACTTGTTTTAATCTATAATCAATTTCTCTTTCCTCTACACCACAAGCCGGCAGAAGAAAAAGAATACATAAACCAATGACAACTGCCTTCAACTTTTTAAGTATCATACTTCTATGCCTTACCTTTTTGATGGTCTAATATTAATTGATAGGAGCCATAGATGCCTGCATCATCACTAAGATGTGACAACTCAAACCTAACATCATCAAGCATGCCTGTCATAGTATGTCGTCTAGCTTCCTTAATAACCGCTGGTAGCATTACCTCACCCATTGACTCCATCATTCCACCACCCATAATTATCAGGTCTGGATGGAATATGTTGACAAGATTGGCTATAGCGAGACCCAAATACCTAGAGGCATCATCAATAACATCAACAGCCAACCCATCGCCACTAGCATATGCTTTGGTCAATGATGAACTCTTAATTATGGCTCCATCTTTTTCTAGGTATTCAGCCAACACCGATTCTCGACCTTTTCGGATGCCTGCAACAATAGCCTTTTGGATGCCTGTTTTGGAAGCATAAGCTTCGAGACATCCATGAGACCCACAACCACAAGTGATTCCTCCAGGATTAAGGACCATGTGTCCGATTTCTCCTGCACCACCATGACCAGTATATAACTTCTCGTCAAGAATAATGGCACCACCTATGCCTGTACCAACAAAAACGCCAAGAATATTCTTAGATCCTGCAATATTGGCTGCTTTCCACTCACCAAACATTGCCACATTGACATCATTGCCAAGGACAAAGGGCACATCATAACGGTCTTTGATTAAGACACCTAAGTTAAAATCTTTGAAGGGAATGTTGGGGGGGCTAAATGTGACCAATGTTTCTTCAAGGACAATACCAGGACACCCAGCACCAATTCCTAGAAGGGTAATATCTCTTTTTTCCAGCAATGTGTCCACAACTTTATAAATCTGTTCTATAACCTTGTCAACACCTTCAGCTGCTTTGGTCTTTTTCTTAACCCTTTCGATGACATTGCCGCTCATATCGTACATTGCGCCAAGTATCTTCGTACCACCTATATCAAGTCCAATATATACATCCATATCAATACCTCCTATGTTTGTTTTGAAATATGTCTATAGAACTATTATATCGGATTATAGGATGATGTGCTGACACAATTATATTAAGTCGTTTCGTAATATAATATGCGTTAGTGATAGAAGGCACCGTCAATTCATCTATCAATGGGCTAGCCTGTAAGTTCTAAAGACTAGAGTCAACAAGGGCCAGCGTCGACACTTGACGCCAGCCTTTATCATGTTATTTTAGATTTATAGAACAGTGGCCACAGGCTTAGGAGAAAAGATGTTTACTAAATACTAATGCGAAACAATTAACTTCATACGATACCTCCGGTATAGACCAAGGGGGGGTTCGTGTGTAATTGTGGTATTAGGTGTAAGTGTCTTTTTTTGTTGCCAAAAATCCACTGTTCATAGACGACACACACGTAATCATCACGCCATGACCCACAAGGCAGTGATTATATGAACCTTATAGAACTTATAAATATAACAAAAGAATACGATGACAGATTGGTACTCGATGATGTGTCTTTGACAGTGACAACATGGGACCGCATAGGCTTAATTGGTCATAATGGTAGTGGCAAATCTACTCTAGTGAAGATATTGGCTGAAGAAATAGACTACAAAAAAAGGTCATATCCACCGATTTGCCAGTCCCACAATTGGTATGCTTCACCAAACTGATGAACTTAATCAATCAGATGAGCATACTATGCCTGACTATCTTAGTGGTGGAGAGCGAACCAAGAAACACTTAAACAAGCTCTTTCTAGCCAGTTATGATTTGCTTATACTTGACGAGCCAACCAACCACCTTGATCAAAAGGGTGTCAATTGGCTCATAAAGCAGATTGATGGCTATAAAGGTGCTATCATTGTCATCTCTCATGATCGGTATTGTCTTGACCAGACAGTCCATCGAATTGTTGAAATCGAAAACAATAAGCTCATAGAATATGATGGCAATTACTCCGACTATAAAAGACAAAAAGCCCACGCAAGATTAAGTCACCAGAATGCCTGGGCTATACAACAAAAAGAACAAGCAGATATTAACACAGAAATAAAAAGACTGAAGCAATGGTCCAGCAAAGGCCATAGAACCTCAACTAAGAAGCAAGATATTACTGGCACCAAATTTGGTTCCAAAGAACATTTCAGAAAAAAGGTTAAGAAAAAGGACAAGCAGATTAAGTCCAAAATTAAAAGGCTTGAAAAGCTGACCTCAGATGGTGTCTCCAAACCTGATGACCAAGTCAACATATGGTTTGACTTTGGTGATTCATCTTCTAAGCAAAAGAAGGTACTCAGCGTTGAACATGTAAGCAAATGTTTTGATCAACGTGTTTTATTTGAAGATGCACATTTCTACATCTTTAAAAATGAGCGTGTTAGCTTAGTTGGCAATAACGGTTCCGGGAAGACAACCCTAATCAATATGATTAGAGGCTTAGACAATGATTATCAGGGTCAGATTCACTTTAATGGTGGACAGAATGTGGCCTATTTGAGCCAGGACATTCTAGACATGGACAATCAGCAGACTGTCGAGCAGATTCTGAACTTATCTACCAAGACTATGATCACCAATGCCCGTCAAGTCCTAGCAAACCTTGCTTTGCCAAAAGATATTATGACAAGACTCGTTGGTCGATTAAGTATGGGGGGGGAACGTACAAGGGTTAAGATAGGTTCACTGATTCTAAATGAAGTGGATATACTTATTCTAGATGAACCAACAAACCACCTTGATATTCTTACCAAAGAAACATTACAAGAGGCCCTTAGTCATTTTAAGGGCACCTTGCTACTTTGTTCTCATGATCGCTATTTAAGAGACACCATCTGTGACACTTTCATAGAAATCAAAGATGGTAGGGTCCGCAAGTACCAACAAGAAGACATTGACGCTGCCCCCCCTGATGGTCAAAAGCTTAAAGAAGAGCTTCAACTATTTATACACCACCATCAGCAGCATCTTTAGTGTCATACTTAATTACTTTTGAGTACACAACTTCAGGGGGGGCCAATAACTCATTGACCCCCCCTGAAGTTGTCTGCATATCTACCACTTAAGACCCAACACGTTCACAATCAACGTCTTGGCTATCTTCTCATCAAACTGCTTATTGACGTTTTTCTTAATTTCATCAGCAGCTTCTTGTTCAGAAATAACCCTTCCATAAGACCTTCGATGGGTCATTGCATCAAATGCATCTGCTACCGTAATAATTCTTGACTTTTTAGCAATCTCCTCACCCTTTAAACCCCCCCTAGGGTATCCTGATCCATCCAACATCTCATGATGCTCAAGTACATACTTTGCTATTTGTGCAAACTCATTAACCGACGTTAGTATTCTATAACCTATCTCTGAATGCCTACGAATTTGATGGTTTTCATTGTCATCTAGTCTAAGGGATTTATTGAGTATCTGTTCATCTATACCAATCTTGCCTATATCATGCATAAGGCCTGCCAATCTAATTTCTTTTACGTGATTCTCTTCATACCCCCCCATTTGTCTTGCAATTTCTTCGCAGAGTTTGGCAACACGTTTTGAGTGGTTCATTTCTCTTTCGTTTTTAGCATATAAGGTGTTCATTATAAGATTGACTGTGTTCTTATGTATGCCTGCACTTTCATAGAGTTTATGCTTATACATATAATCTTCAGCTTCTTTGAACGCATCTAATATACTTTCAAACTCGGTGTATTTAATGCCATAGCCAAAGGATATAGACAAAGCTGTACCGTATATGCTTTCCTCTTTGGCAAACTCTTTTATGCGGGCAATAATTTCTTCGGCTTGAATCTTATCTGTCCTAGGCAATAAAACAACAAACTCATCACCACCGAGCCTAGCAACCATATCATCTGCTCTACACCCTTTATTGATGACTTCAGTTGCTTTTACCAACAATTGATCACCAACGGCATGGCCAAAAGAATCATTGATTAACTTAAGCCCATTCACATCTGCCATAATAATGGTCATTGGCAAATTTCTAGGTCTGTCCATTCGAACCAACTCTTCTTCGTAGTAACGTCTGTTAAATAGGCCTGTTAGTTGATCATGAAAGCTTAAATAGCCAATCTCAGCTTGTTTTTTTTCGGCGTTCCGTACAATCCCTAAAAATAATAACTACACCAATAACACCTAACATGTCATCCTTTATGGGGGGGGCTATGCTACATTCTATGGGTATAATCAAACCAGTAATTGTCTGAAGTAATACGCCTTCCATGGTCACTTTCTCACCTTTGTGATTCATTATCTCTTTTAAGTTGATTGGAATTCTATCACCACTTCGTTCATCAAATATTTTTAGAATTTCCTCACAATAGCTACCATCAGATGCTTCTAACGTTACACCGATTAACTCCTCTGCAGTGGGATTTAGAAAAGAAATACGGCCATCTCTATCAGTTGATATAATACCATCACCAATTGACATTAGGGTTGTCTCAAGAAATTGCTTTTCTTGGCGTAATTTCATCTCTGAATTAAAACGCGACAACAAAAGACCCACTTGATTAGAATAGATTTCAGCCAACAGTGTTTTATTAAAGGTTTTGCCTTTATCCATAAACAAGGTGAATTCTCCAATAATCCTGTGCTTTCTTGTTATTTTAATAACAACCACTTGGCCAATATGCATTAGATTTGATAAGGTTTCGATGGCTCTTTTTGAAACAACATCTCCTGCAATCTGATAGAGGTCTTCAAAATATGTAATTGTAGAATGACTGATTTTTTTCGAAATAGACAGGGTCATATTCCCATTTTTTTTCCAACTAGGCCAAAGCCAAGTATCTTAGTGATTTTGCGTAGAATATCCGTACTGCCAGAGATGGCAACCGTCGAAAAGCGCACCCCCCCATCAGAATCAAATAGATTAAAGACTGCATACTTTGCGTTACACAAGTACATGAAATCATCAATAATCTGCTGATAATCTATCTGTGAACCACTGAATTTGAGAAAACCTTCAGTAGCATCCACCATCTTTTTGAGTTGTTCTTCATAACTAGGGTTATGATTTGTATCACTCATTGATATGGACTCCTTAAGGGTCAGATATAATGTCTTCTAGCTTTCATTATATCACATAAACAACTATCACGAATTGGCTCATAATCGATGGGAGTCCCAAAAGCTTATAACATTAAATCATCTTGGTCCCTTCCTTGGCCAAACGGTCAAGGTTAGGTGTCTTAAATACTTCACTAAGAATTGATCCGTAGCAGCTAATTGCATTAGCTGAGTGGTCATCTGACATAATATATAATACGTTTGGTCTTTTTTTTCATCATTGCTCCAATCTAAGCTTTAATTGATTTCAATTTTGAAAACCACTGGGTAAGTTGTCTCAATCTTTTCCTTAACCTTAAGAACCATTCCATCATCTCTTCTATCACTATCAACTGGATGGTCATAGCTTAAGAGACTGATATCATTGATGATACCTTTGAATAATTTACTGTTATATCCAAGAGATTTTAACGTAACCATACCATCTTCTGGCCATTTTAATACGGAAGCATAGATATAAGGGGGGGCTTTGTATGTGTACCTAATATCCTCTGTTGTAAAATCCTTACGTTTCACATCCATGAAAGTCCCCCCCTCAACAATTTCAGTTGGACCTTCACCGTAAACACTCCAATACGTCGTATCATATACGGCTTCTCCATTATGCTTCAACCACGCACCAATTGAACGAAGAACATATGTGTCTTAAAGTCATTGTTATGTGTGTATGACCATGAGTTTTTTCAATAGCCGTATCGGTCTGCCAGAATCTAGGGTTAATGTCTCTTAATTGACCTCTTTCTATATCAAAAATAGCTGTACCTTTAGCATACGCATCATCTTTATAGTTAATGGCGACATCAACGCCCCCCCACTCAAGACCTCTGTTATAGTAATAGGCAGCAAATTTCATTAGATACGGTTTAAAAGAAATATTCTGAATCCACCAATCAAACCAAATCACCTTAGGTTGGTATTTATCAACCAACTCACATGTTCTAACAAGCCAATCTTCCAGATGTGCTACAGGCACTTTATCTCCATAATCATTCTTAGGTGCTGGATTACCTGCTGTATCATCAACGAGTATTCTATAGCCATAAGGCTCTTCATACCCTTCATAGTTTAGACCTGAATCAAATTCCATTGCACCGTTCATAAACCAGAAGTTTTCTGCCCTATGACTAGAAGCAGTAAAGACCATACCCTTTGACTCTACAGCATTTTTCAGTTCACCGACCACGTCTCGCTTTGGTCCCATTTTCACTGCGTTCCACTCTGAGATTTCGCTGTCATACATTTGGAAGCCATCATGATGCTCAGCAACTGGCATAACATATCTTGCACCAGCTTCTTCAAATAAATCAGCCCAAGCCTCTGGATCAAACTTTTGTGCCTTAAACATTGGAATGAAATCTTTGTAACCAAAATCCTTGTGAGGACCAAAGTTATCAATATGAAACTGATAACACTCCGTGTCTTTTTGATACATGTTTCTTGGATACCACTCACTGGCAAAAGCCGGAACTGCATAAGGTCCCCCCCAGTGGATGAAGATGCCAAATTTAGCCTCTTTGTACCATTTTGGTTCAATGATATCACCTAGAGATGCCCAGTTGTCTTTATAGTGTCCACCTTCAATGACTTGATCAATTTTCTTAAGATAATTCTCTATTACACCCATTCTATTCTCCATTTCTTTTTATCATTAGTGATTTGCTTTTGTCTTGTAACCTTATATGAAGCTTCGCTTTCTTCTTATATTGTCAGTATAGATTCCTAATGTTATAATATAAATACAAAATACTAACCTAGTTTTCTAATATTTAAACATGGAGACCCTATGAATCAAACAATCATGAGCCAATACATGGCCCACCTCAACATTCATTTAATCGAGTCCCACCAGAATATGGTTTACCCTAATTGGAGAGAAACCAATGAGAAGCTAATCTTCAGCAAGCTCTACTACATAATTGAAGGTGATGGCTTCGTTACTATTGATGACGTAACTTATCACCCTGTTGCTGGTGATGTTATATACATACCTCAGGGTAGCACCATCTCATATGGCACAATAAGTCCTAAACGATACACCAAGTATTGGTGTCATTTCAGCGCCCATATAGGTGCTACATCCTTAGGTGATTTTCTTAACTTTCCACTCCTTATCAAGTCACCTGACAACCATGAGCTCACCAATATATTTGACCGTCTCTGTCTGGCCTATAAAGACCCATCTGCTTTTGCACCACTTAAATCCAACGCAATACTTTTAGAACTTCTCTACTACTACCTAAATACCTTATGCCATAATCAGGTATCTCTTAAGCCTCAATCCACTAAGACCAAGCTTAATGATTTACTGATCTATATGGAGACCAACCTTAAGCTCAAGCCAAGCATTGACGACTTTGCCAAAGAAGTCAATTTACACCCAAACTACCTAATACGTTTCTTTAAAGAAACTTTTGGTGCTTCCCCCCCAATGGAATATTTCAATAGAATGAAAATAGAAAAAGCCAAAGACTTACTGGCCATAGACAATGAACCAATCAAAGTCATCTCATCTAATCTTGGCTATTCAACGCCGTACTATTTTTCATCCGTATTCAAAAAGCAAACTGGTTATACGCCTAAAGATTATCGCAAAACTTTTAGTGATTTGAAAATCAAGTGATCGTTGACTATGTGTTCATTCATTGTAAAATTCATTTTTTAACATATAAATAGCTCCTTATACATAAGCATTCGCTTTACTATAAGGAGCGTAACATGATTCCTACATTATCTAGATAGGATTTATTTATATTTTCTGTATATTTTACCATCTATTTCTCTATGTCTTTGTAAGCCAGTAAATAATTCACGCCTGAGACAATAACGCCTCCACCAATAAAGTTTCCAATAGCCACTATCCCAAGGTGATAAAATATTTGCATTAGGCTAATTGGTGCACCGCCAAAATATCCAATGAATAGATAAAACATATTGGCAACAACGTGTTCTGTTCCACTGAGAACAAATACGGTGATACCCAGCCAAACAACAATAATTTTGGCCACTTCTTCTTTACAGCTGTATGCTAGACATACACTGGTACAGACAAGAATATTACAGAAGATACCACTGACAAACATCTCTAGTGTCGTCAGTTCAACTTTATGGACGGCTCTTGATATAGCAAGGTCCATAACATTACTTCCAAACATGCCCGATATGTCCGTCATTCCTGCCACGGCTACCGCCCCCCCAACAAGATTGGCAATAATCAGTAAGCCAAGAATACCAAGTATTGTGTTAAATCTAGTACGGCCATCATAGACTGCAATCATAACCATTGTATCACTGGTAAAGAGTTCAGCTTGCATCAGCAATATGGCAATAATACCAATTGGAAAGACTGCAGCACCAAGGAATACGCCAATACCTGTATCTGCTGTACTAGCTGCTAACTTGAGGTATGCAACACTACCCATGGCAATGTACATACCAGCAAGATACCTTGAACAATAAGTATGCCCAGTGATTTATCCGCTTTATGTTTACTCTGATAGAGAATATACTCTGTTAATGCTTTTGGTCCTGAATAGTTTTTAGTCACTTCTATGCCTTCTTTCACGTTGTGTATACAGTATACTGTGTTCACAAATATTGTAGCATAGGACACTCACATTATAAAGGACAATCCTTATATGTACGTATTAAGTACAAGATTAGGCCTGTCTTTTCATTTTCACATGGTCAATGCCATCCTCAAGATATACATCCGATATAACCTCAAATCCAGCTCTTTCATACAAATCTTTGATTGCAACTTGAGCAGACAAAACGACTTCAACGTCGCCATAATTTTCCTTTATAAACTCCATAGTCATTGCCATCATATCATCTGCGATACCTTGACCACGATGTGACTTAGCTACAACAACGCGTCCTATGGACACTTGGTCATACTTCGAACCCGCCGGCATAATACGTAATGTAGCCACGACATTATCAAGAACTGCATCATATGGCACATCCAATGATGGCTTTTCACTTTCATCATCTTCGATCACCTTTGCAATAAAATGATGACATTTTGGGTCATAGCCATCACAGTCAAGATAAACACAATCTTGTTCAACAATGAAAACCTCTTCCCTAAGTTGCATCATGCTGTACAATTCGTCTACCGTCAATTCATTGAAATGCATTATTTCATATGTCACTCTGTGTTCACCATCCTCTTTCGTCTACTATATGTATTACTATGTCTCTAACTGATATACTATATATAGTATATCAATAAAAGAAGACCCACAAGGGGGGGTCTTCCTAACTATCTTTGTATTTATCCATTTATATTGCCTTACAAGAATTTCGCTCAATGATATGAGTTGGAATCACTTTATGTATATAAGGGATTGTCTTATCATCAATAGCTTCATCAAGAACTGTACAACATTCCATAGCTATTCGCTTGTAATCCTGTCCAACCGTTGTCAAAGCTGGTGCAATCCATTCAAGCATATTCAAATTGTCAAAACCAACAATCGACATGTCATTTGGAATCACAATAGAATTTTCCTGACATGCTTGGATGGCTCCAAGTGCCATAATATCACCAGCTATAAACACCGCTGTTGGCAGATAGGCTGACTTAATAATGGCCTCCATTGCCAGCTTTGAGTATTTAAAATCAAAGAATCCACCACTCACAACATGATTACCATTAACTGTAACACCGCCGTCATTCATGGCATCCAAATAACCCTTTTTTTCTTAGTCGACCGGCTAAAGTCAATTCACTACCGTAGATATGACCTATCTGACGATGACCAAGGTCTATTAAGTATTTGGTCGCATCATAGGCACCTTGATAGTGGTCTGATATGACACAATGTGTCTTTGCTTCTTCAATATCAAATAAAACTGTTGGGATAGAACTATGAATCAGTTCCTGTATGCCTTTTTCCTCTTTATTGGTACATAAGATAAAAACTGCATCCACATTTCTCTGATTGCAATGGGATAGATAACTCTCAATCTTGGTATTACCAATGCTATTGGATATAAGAATCATGCTATAACCTTTGGCCTCAACCACTTCCCTAAAGGATTGAATCACTTGTGAGAAGAAAGGATGACTTAAGCCAAGGCCTAGGATTTCATCAAGAATGACCCCCCCAATAGAAAAGGACCTTTTCATGGTTAGACCTCTGGCCTGGGCATTAGGGATGTACCCCCCCAGCTCATCGGCTATTCTAAGAATCTCTTCTCTTGCTTTATCACTAATGTCTGTATAGTTATTAAAAGCCCTTGATACTGTTGTCTTGGAATAACCAGATGCTTTGGCTATGTCATTAATCTTTACCATTGTCTTCTCCAAAGTTGTGTCATCGATGAACCAATACAAGTATACCCAATCCTTATGACTTCGTCAAAACAACTTCAATACTTAAGATGTCATCTTTGTGTAAGCTCAGAAGCGACTCTTTGGCAATAACAACCCCCCCGTTACCTTCATTTCTATAAGCAACATCAAGGAGGGCTATGTGAGATTCCTTCAGTGAATGATTTTTAATACTTCTCACTTCAAACTGACTACTTATCTCTTTAGTATTGTCTTCAAGGTCCTTCAATCTATTTTCCTCAAGGATATAAGTCACTTTGATAGCTTGTTGGTTATAAAGGAATTTGATTGTTGCTTTCCCGTCTTCAAACTGTTCTGTCTTTAACTTAGGCTCTAGTCTCAAATCTCCATATAAAGTTGAACAACCATACATCTGTGTTACAACAGTATAGATTAGCCAACTTGCTGAACCTGTCAAGTAAGTGTACATACCTCTACCACGTTCATTGACGTATTCTGGTACTGATGGGTATATCCTTGAGACCTCAAAGTTATCACAGTGTTTGTACAGAACCTCAAGCAATTCATTGGCTTCTACAACAAAGCCTTGCTTAAAGAGTGCATTACAGTACATAATGGCCATGTGACTGAACATTGCACCGTTCTCTTTATGTCCATAGGCAAAGCCAAAACCTCTACCTAGATCATGTTTGATTTCCCCCCCAAAATCTGTGTTAAGTCTATAGCCACCTACTTTGACATCAAACAAGTATTTCTTACATGCATCCACAAGCTTCGTCGCCATTGCCTTATCAGCTATACCACCCATAAGGGCAAATACTTGGCCAGTCAGCATCATGCGAGTACCACTTGAGAAATCTCCTTCAACGGCCTTACCACTGTTATCATAATAACTATTGAACCAACTATCACCATTCTTATTGGTTATGAATTCTTCTTGTCTAATATGGTTAGTAAACCACTCAGCTTTCTCCTCAAGGTTGACATAGAGCGTCTTAAGTTCTACTGTCACCTTGTCGCCGCTTACACCATCAGCTATAGACATTCTGTATTCCTTAAGTAGGTTACGTTTAATGTCTATGCAATCGTAATCAACTGACTCAAAGAGATTCACCATCTCTTTTGTCAAAGATAAGCCACTCATTCCACTGCTTTCCATATCTCTTAATAGCTTTGCCAATTCCTTTAAATTACTGGTATACAGGCAAGAAAAGGCCACACTTTCACCCTTTTCAGCGGCCATATCAAGGGCATCATTCCAGTCAGCGTCTTCAAGTCTAAGGATGTTATGATCACCAACATTATAGAATGTTGATACGTTCTGAAGAAGCAAGTGTTCTATGACTGACCCACTATGGACTTTACCTTCACTATCAAGTAACTTTATATCTTTGTCAGAAAAATAGACTTGTTCCTTCAACAAGAATGCCATGTCTCCAGTTTGGTGAATGTACTCTTTAGTTGTTAACCAAGGCCATGCTCCGTGGTCCATCCATGTACGTGTTATGTTGTTACGATCTGCAATAAATTCACCTGGTTTGTCACCAATAATGGTCGCATTAGAACCATCGATTCTAACCCCCCCTGCATAATTGTTATAAAGTAAGAATCCCACCTCTGTAGGCTCCATCAATAAGAGTGCAAGACAATCTTGCCAAAGGTCTCTCCACCCTCTACCACCTCGACCATAGTCATGATGAGGTAAGAATGAGCAGCCATAGATTCTTCTTAGAATAGGCTGAAGGTTGACCCATTTCATCCATTGGTCAAATCCATGATTAGCTGAGCTATAGTCAATAACGTCAACCTTGCTTTGCCAGTAAGACTTGGTCGCTTCAAGGTGTTCATCAAATCCATTTGGTGTGCAGTATAAATTCATCAACTGTTTGTCATACTCTGGCAAGCTATCATCATTGATATAAATGGCCGCATAGAAATCCACTGTTTCACAAGGATTCAAAGTCATTTCATTGAAGCAAATACCACCCATGACTTCATAACCTTCATTTTGACCAACAAGAGGTGACATACTTTGGCTTCTATTCATTAGACCCAGTGGCCAATCAAGACTGCCGCCTTCACCAATGAAAACTTCTTGGGTGTCAATATGCCCAATGGCTTTGGCCTTATCAGACCCACATACAAGGCCATAAATGGTTGTGTTCACCAGGTGACCCCCCCTCTCATCAAATGACAATGTTGGCTTAACACTGATGCCAGATTCTGTCATAACCACCTTATTCAGTAGGGATGTCACCTGACGATGATCTCTAAAGTTATCCGCTGAACGCCCATATATAGGTATGGCTGATGTTGGTTCAACAATAATTGATTCTGACCCATTATTGGTCAAGCTATATTTAGTCACTTCAACCAAGTCATTACTTGATGGTACGAAACTTGTAATTTGACTTGTTAAGGCATGGATCTTGGATTTTCTTGTTATTTTATGGTATAAAAACCCAGCTTCCAACTGAGTGACTTCCTCATTTTCTGTACCAAGAAGGGACTTTTGTCTTGAGGAATTGCCAGTCATAGACCATAGCTTTTGACCATTAATCTTGACCCAAAAGTTACGGCTTGATGTAGAACTGTGAAGATTCTCACTAGAAACTGGTTCCAGTGCGAATTTGTTCTGGTTCAGTTTGATGTCACCATGTAAGTCAGGTGTTATGGATGATTTTAGTCCAGCATTGTTACATAGAGGAAAGTAAAGATAGCTGGACTTATGAGGGTTATCTAACTTAAATGTGCCATTGTCTTTTACGTAGTTGTATTTCATTTTGGACCTCCATAATTTCATTTGTCATCTTCTTAATTGAAGCTTTTTGGATAGCATTCAGCGGTAATTTGCTGGAATTGGAATCCCCCCCTGTGTCATAATTCTCTATTATGAGTACTTTAGCAGTTTTGCTTAGGACATGCGTATGATAAACCCCCCCTTGTTTAACGTTATATAGTTTCTTAGGGTGCATAGGCTGTGCCTTGATTTCTATAATATTGCCATAAGTATCTTCCACACCAAAGAACAAAATGCATTCACCTTCAAGGAGTACAAAGACTTCATCTGTCTCATTGTGTTTTTCCATAGTATCAATGTTGGACGGTTCCAATTCATCTATGTAATTTAGTAAGGCTACACGCATGATTCGAATCCAACCAATGTCTTATAACCCGCTTGGTTGTATTCATGTACTTCATATAATTTTTCCATAATAATCTCCTAATTTCTAGCCTCATAGACTCTGACATAATCAACTTTCATTTTTGCTTCTTCAAAGTCATCATCTGGCAATCTGTAGTCATCAAACCGACCACCTACTGCCAAATTCAGTATCATATAGAATGGTTGGTCAAATGGAGCCGGGTAAGTGTTGTTGTTGGCTTCACCCTCTGAGACACTGAACCACTCATTGGATATATGATAGAGTACATCATCCACATACCAACGAATTTCATCTGGCTCCCATTCAATTGCATAGACATGGTAAGATTCAACTGATTCTTCCAGTTTGTGATGACCGCTGATAAATTCATTGTTGGGCCATACACCACCAAAATGAAGGGCACCGCTCACATCCATTGGCAGTCTTCCTCTAACTTCAACTATGTCAATCTCTCCTGATGCTGCCCAAGTACCATAGACTTCCTCTTGGGGGGGCAACATCCAAAAGGCCGGCCATAAGCCATCGCCAATAGGAAAACTGATTCTTGCTTCAAAGCGTCCATAAGCTTTGCTAAAACCATCTTTTGTCCTTATACGGCTTGATGTATAAGCCATTCCTTTGTGTGTTTGTCTCAAGGCACTGATTACTAATGTGCCATCACTTACATTGGCATTTTCCTCAAGATAATACTGGGCTTCATCATTCCCCCCCCATCCAGTAAGACCATATTGACTCCCTGTACCTAGTTGATGAGACCATACTGTCGTATCTAATCTTTCACCATCAAACTCGTCTTGGAAAACCAATTGCCATTCCTCTTCTGAAACTAAAAATTCTTCAACCTGACTTTCCTTCACTTGGCTTTGACATCCTGTAATAAATATGAGTACAAGCATCAAAGTAATGTATTTACCCATCCCTGTACCTCCTACTTTAAATAAACCGTCACAATTGTATAAGCACCATCTCGAAGCTTACTTGCTTCATAACCTTCAATGACATTACCATTAATACTTTCACCATCTAAATGAATGTCAATAACCTTTGCCCTATCTTGTCCAAATGTGGCTTTTCCAGATTCGTTTAAATAAACCACCTTTGTATTGCCAAATAATGTATAAGAGACTTGTCCTTGTTCGTCGAAGAAGTCGCTGCTTAAGACAGGCTCAAATCTGAAGGATAAGACATCCCCCCCATCATATGAAAAACCATGATCTCCGATAAACATCTTGACCCACATACTGATGGCTTCAGCAGTTGACCCACTAAGCCGTGATACAAATCCTTGACCAATTAAGCTTTCATCTGGGTTCACATCACTAGCTATAAATGAGGAGTTCTCAGTCGTTGGTCTGCCATATACATCAGGTGATAAAAATGGTACTAGATTCGTTTTAATTTCCTCAAAATATGAATCGTAAAGCTTTGCATCCAGTAGGCTCAGTAAGTATTTGTATGTCATATGTAAGAATATTGACTCTCTTTCTAACCAACCTGGTGTGAAGGCTCTAATTCGTCCTATTTCCATTGAAGCATCATCAAGAGATTCCGATGTCTTATACATCTGAAGTTTTTTTGTCATAGATAGCCGTTTCTTTGACTTGTTCATGTAAAGCTAAGGCATTCTCACTGGTCAAAGTCTTCATATACCTTGTTGGTGCTTCTAGAAACAAAGGTAGAGGACTGTTTTTGAAGCTTAGGGCTTTAACCGCAGGTTCACCGTAAGATGTGAGTGTGCCAAGTTCCTCATAAGTTGTCACTTCATTGATAAAATAACTTGGTAATATACCATCACTGTACATCTTAGCCTTGCTGATACCTTTATCTAGAATTGATGACATAATCAGAAGTAGTCTCTCTAAGTCTTTTACCTTATACCTTGTGTGGTCACTGTCCATATGGTACTTTATTTTGTCACGGTAAGCCTCTTTCAACTTATTCATGCTATCCCATAACCTATAACTCAGTGCTTCTGACTCATGGATAATCATAGGGTCAACTGACGCCAAGATGTTTTCAAGGCCATCAAGGAGTAATTTGATATCACCAAGAACTGCCACTGTTTTGCGATTGTCGAATTGACTTAACTTTTGTAGGACATAATCGATAATTCGCTTAAGCTCAACTGTTTCACTCATACCTGACCCAATTAATCCTGGCAGGCCATTTAGTGCATCATTCCAGCCTGGCTTATCCCCCCCTTCCATTTCCACACCCATACAATAGGGGGGGTCAAGATTCATGAATTTGGTTGCTGCTAATACCAGCAACTTACTGAGCAAATTAGTTTTAACTACGGTGCCTCTCTCATCAGTTATCCATTCATTGACCTTTTTCTTCTTTTTGGTAATGGCATCGTATTGCCTTACTTTATTACAGTCTATTTTGTTGTACTTCTCAGCTCTAGGAAGAACATAATAAGGTGCGTTGTATGTCATAAAACTATAGTCATCATAGAGGATGTTCTCCATTTGATCAGGGTACATATAGTCATAAGTCTTAAGAATATCTAGGTTATAAGTAAAGTGGTCGCTCCAAAAACCTTCACCAAAATCAACGTCGAATTGTTGGTTTGACTCTTTGATAATAATCCTTAGAATCTTATCCACCATTTCTTCATCACTTCCTAGAATATTACTGAGACTCTTTTGTAATGATCCTGGTGTAAATGCTTGCTCAGTCATTTTCATGACCTTTGCAATCACATCGTTTGATAAGCCTCCAACAGCTAAGGACTTATTGAGCCCCCCCAAAGAATTGTTTTTTTCAATATGAAAACTTGTTCCCTTTATACTTAGGGGGGGATTATAGCCATCCGCCTGTACAAGACTAAAGAACATCTTGACATTAAAATCCTTGACCTTTGGGTTCATGACAACATCATTTCTTCTGTTCTGACAGACGTCACGATAGTTTCCATTCCCCCCCCTTGAGTAAGTTGATGGTTCTAAAGAGAAGAAATTATAATCCCTTTCAAGGTCCCCCCCATGCTTTCTTGAGAATATATGGTAAACATACTCTTGGTCCTTGCCTTCAAAAAATATTGCTTTCCGCCACGAAGGACATTGTCCAAGTAGTTTTGTCGTATATAAGCATCATAGGCCTTCACACCCGTTTGCGTACTAATTTCATCACTGATTTTCTCAACTTCATTTTTGGTTATAGCACACTGCTGTCCTACGAATCCATCTATATCAATGCCATCAGCAAATCTACTGATGGTCTCATAATCATTTGAATAACCGATAACACTATTAATGGTTAATGTATCACCTGGCTCTATTTCACAAGATTTTAATGTAAAGGCACAAGGCACTTTGTTAGCAACCACTTGTTCTGATTGTTTCATACAATCAATTGATGTCTTTGAGAACCCTTCTGGATATCCAAGGTCTGTTCTATAGTCAAACATCAGACTTGGATCAACAAGGGTGATTGCCTTGCCATCATTATCTTTAATACCATCACTTAGATAAAAGTAACCAGATTTTACTTCTTCAACCACTGCCTCGTCTTTTGTGCTAGATCTTAGTTTATAAAATGGCAGTCCTGTTTCTAAGTGTTCTACTTCCATCCAACTTCTGATTAGGTTGCTCATTTCTTTGTATGCTTTGTTGGTTACACCGTATGGTAGAAGAGCTGGCATTCCATCAGCCACTTCCATTAGCTTTTGCCCATCACTGATATTAGTAATCTCTACACTTCTGATAAGCCCTCCAATTGGTACATTGGATAGGGTTGAGTACTGTACGTTGACTTTTAGCCCTATGACCTTATTGACTTCTTCAATAGAAAAGCTATCTTTTCTAATGACCATCTTTGTGGATGATTCTTTTGTATTGGAGAATGGTTCATAGATTGAATCAGGACTTGTCTCATCTTCTTGATTCATTTCTTTTATAAATGTCCTGAATCCATTGATACCAACATTCTGATAAGCACCATTGGCTGGGTAGAATTCCATTATTGGATTGTCTTTATCTTGGATTCCAAAACTAGATATCCCTTGGCCACGGTTGACATAGAATGCCCATATAGGAATCCCTTGCTCTCCAGCTATCCCTGGTAAAAAGCTTGAAAAAGTTTTAGCCTTCATATAATCTTCAATAACGAAATTGTTCTGGGCGTCGTAATAGTACTTAACCATCTTATCCTCCACGTAATTCATTTACTTAAAGGAGTCACAGCCTGGCCATGACTCCTTTAAGTAAATTGATTTATTCAAAAAAGTTATTACTAAATTTGTATTTACTACTTAAGTCCAAGTTTGTCTTTGTTGATGTTCATTTTCTCTGTTTGGAAAGCTTTGATTTCAGCATAACTATGGTCATCTCTGTAAGCAAAGAATTCATTTAATAAAGCTTCTAATTCTGTATCACTTTCAGCAAGTAACATAAGTGGTAATGTTTGCCCCCCCCACTTGTTATCGATAAGTAAGTACTCCGCACCTAGGTCTGTATCTGCTGGTGGGTTAATGTCATCAAAATGACCCATCCATGTTACATATGGTGACGTCCACTCTTTGAATTGCTTAACTGGTTCTTCAAGTGCTGGGTTCCACTGGCTTTGCATTGCTAGGTCCATGAACATCCAGAATGTATTCTCTGCGCCGTATTGTTGGTCAAATGCAGCACGGTCAGTATTCATTAATTCTTTAACTTCTGGTAAGAATTGGTCTTTGCCATCCACTGTTTCATATGCAACTGGAGCACCTAAGTAGATATCATGTTGTCCCTCTTCACTCATCATATAGCTGAAAAATTCGATGGCTCTGTCAGGGTTCTCACAGTTTTTGGAAATCATTGTTACAGTCCATCCTGCTACACCTGTTGCACCAAGTGTTGGGTCTGCACCACTCATGTTCTTTGGTCCATCAACTGCAATATAAGTTTGTTCTGGGTTCTCTGCATACAGTGATTTGATTGGTGCTAGAGCATCTTGCCCTTGGTATAACATTGAGAAATATCTACCTTGAGCTATTTTCTCTTCCATTTGAACACGTTTGTCGATGAATACATCATCAGCAATTAAGCCTTCAGCGTAAGCGCTTCTGAATGTTTTCATCCAAGTTTGCCAGCTAGAATCATTACGGTAATCAAATACTTCACCTGAGTCTTCTTTGTCAATAGCCAAGAAGTTTGGAAGCATCTTGTCCAGTGATGGGTTTCCAATATCACCAAATTCATGAAGACCAAATGGAATAAGTGGTTGGCTGTTCACTTCTGGGAACATAGCCTTTGCATCTCTAAGTGCTTGAGTGAAACCTTCTGGCGTAGACATATCAGGTGAACCGATAGCTTCATACATATCTTTTCTTACCATAAATGTCTCGTTAGAGTAAATTGTATCGTATTTATCATAGTCTGAAGGTGTGTAAGAAGCATTAGGATATCCATATGTATGGCCATCTTCTTTTTGGTACCATCCAAGTTTGGCTGGGTCTGCTACTTCGAAGAAATAAGCATCGTATTCCTCTGCCAACTCATCAAGTGCATAAACAAGTTCACCTTCAATCATTGTATTAACTTGTGACTCCCACCATCCAAGAGTAATGATGTCAGGTAATGTGTCTGATGCAATCATTGAGTTAAGTTTTTCAGCTTCGTTACCTGCTGGTACGATAAACTCAATATCGACCCCCCCTGTTTTTTCTGTGATGTATTGGCTTGTAGCGTCAACACCCCCCCATTGGTTTGGGTACCATGAGAAGTTCAGGTACCATGTTAAATCTATTTTATCCCCCCCAGCATTTTCTTTCCATCCCATTGTTACTGTGTCTGATGTATCGCTTGAATCAGCTGAGTCATCTGTTGATTTCGTTTCAGATGTTTCACTTTTCTCTTCTGTGTTGGCTGTTGTATCGCTGCTACTTGTGTCATCTTTCTTAGCACAAGCTGAGAACAATGCACTGATAAGTACCATTACTAATAGTAAAGACATTAGTTTTTTTCATGTTAAAGTTTTTCATTTGGTTCCTCCCTTAATTGAATTGTTGTTGTCATGTTCTTACCCTTTAACCGCCCCCCCAAGCATAATACCTTTTACAAAATACTTTTGTAAGAAAGGGTATACCAGAACAATCGGTAACGTTGTCACAACCATGGTTGCATACTTAATTGAATTCGATGTTACATTACTTTTGCTGACGCCAACAGGATTGGACATAACCATCCTTGATGATCCTGCTTCTGCGACAATCTTATACAAATAAGTCTGAATAGGTTGTAGACTTGATTTGCTTATATATACAACACCAAAGAAGTAATCGTTCCAATGCCATACGCCTGAGAATAATGCAATGGTTGCAAGAACAGGTTTTGACAGTGGCATGATGATTCTAATGAATACAACAAAGTCATTAGCCCCCCCATCCATTTTTGCCGATTCTTCAAGTGATGCAGGTATCTCACTAAAAAATGCCATGAATATGAGTAAATTGAAGAAATTAAACATTGTCGGTATGATATACACCCAAAATGTATCTAATAGGCTTAGGTTCTTTAGAAGTAAGAAAAAAGGAATCAAACCTCCATTGAAGAACATGGTAATGGTTCCAATAGCCATGTAGTACTTTCTTCCAATCATACTTTTCTTAGAAAAGGCATAGGCAACCATAGCGGTAAAGAATACATTGGTCACTGTTCCCACTAAAGTTCTCATGACAGTTACTGAATATGCTGTAACGATGCCTGAGTTCCTAAAAACTGCCTTGTAGTTATCTAATGTAAAAAGTCGTGGTAGCCAAAATATGCCTCCCTTAAGAGCATCACCACCATCGTTGAATGATAGAATCAAGGTGTACCATATTGGGTAAAGGGTCACAAAACATATGACGCTCATTATTAATAAATTCACTGTTTCAAAGGTTCTTTCACCCTTGCTTAGTCGTATCTTATACTTTGCCATGATATCCTCCAGATTTCCTTCTCATAATGCGCTCAACCCTTAATGTGTTACTAATACAATCCATGACCAGTCAGTTTCCTCGTCATCTTATTAGCGGTTAGTAGTAGTATTAATGCAATCACTGACTTAAATAGCCCAATTGCTGTGGCATAAGAGAATCTTGCGGATTGGATTCCCATTCTATAGACATAGGTGTCAATCACTTCTGCCGTTGGGGGGGCATTTAGTGAGTTCTTAAGAACTAGAATCTGTTCAAAATTGGTGTTTAGCAAACCTGATACTGCAAGAACAAACAATATGGCCACTGTCCCTGTGATACTAGGAATCGTTATAAAGCGAATCTTCTGGAACCTAGATGCGCCATCCACCGTTGCTGCTTCATACATCTGTGGATCTATACCACTGATGGCTGCAAGATATATAATCGCGCTCCAACCAAGTTCCTTCCATATATCTGAGAATACGGATATGCCATAGAAATAATCCGGCTTGGCCAAATAGTTGGTTGCCTCATGACTAGGATTAACCATTGTCATTATTTCATTGAAAAGGCCAATGTCTGATAACCAGTTCATTAGGATTCCACCAAGAATTACCCATGATAGAAAGTGAGGTAAGTAAGAAACTGTCTGAACAAATTGCTTGAACTTCACTTGTCTTATTTCGTTTAGCATTATTGCGAATACAATTGGCAACGGGAATCCAATAAGAAGCTTCAAAATACTAATTGCCAAAGTATTTCTTAGTACGGGTATGAAGTTCTCATCAAGGAATGCTTCCTTAAACCATTTAAGGCCAACCCAATCCACTTCTGAAATAGATTTGATTATCTTATATTCCTTAAAAGCGATGATGATGCCATACATGGGCGTGTAGTTAAATACGATAATCCATGCTATACCAAGTAGTGCCATCATCTGTAGGTAACGTTCTTTTTTTTAACCTCTGTACAAAATTTGCAACCATAATTGTCTTCCTTTTAGTAGGTGGCGTTCGTTTCGGAACCGGTTTCGTAGTTTCTTAAAAAAATATTGCGGAACCGGTTTCGATACCACAATTTGCTCTTGTTTCATTGATTTGTATTCATCATACGCTAGATTCTGGTCTTTGAACATGTATTTATCTGACTGAATTATTTAAAAAAACTGACTTATCCATATGAAGCCACATCCGAAACCCGCTATCATAACTTTTGAAAAGATGTTATACTCACTTCATCAATAAATCATTTATTAAGAGGTGGCCTATGGACATAAAAAAATATATCAAAACTTACACTCCTATCAGCTATATGGGTGGCTCATTTATTTTCATGAGAGTTATCTCTCCTGAGCTTGGTCCAATACTTACTGCAAGCATGAGGACTTTGATTGCTGGCGTCTTCCTACTAATAGTATTTCGCTTTATAGGCTATAGGATTCAGTGGAAGCGTGACTTCATACATTTGCTCGTTATTGGCGTTGTTAATTCGTCTGTTCCATTCTTTATGTATGCCTATGCGGCGTTACATATTGATGCATCACTCTCTTCAATTCTGAATTCATTATCTCCTATGTTTGGAGCTATTTTCTCAGCCTTATTCCTAATTGAGCCACTCAATATACGAAAAGGCTCTGGGCTCATTTTGGGGGGGACAATTGGTGTTGCAATAGTAACAAGCGTAAATGTGTCAGGAATGGGTACTGAATATTTCCTATCCATAGGTGCTTGCATTGTAGCTGCACTTTGTTATGGACTAAGTAGTGTTTATATTAAGTTAAGAGCGTCCCACATTAAGCCAAAAGCAATCGCTGCAGGCAGTCAATTATTGGCTGGCTTGGCCCTTTTGGCTCTTGCCTTCTTATACCCTGTATCTATAACTGTGACACCTAATTTAGTTGCTACGGTAGTCATATTTGCAGTTATCTGTAGTGCGATTGCTTACTTACTATACTACGATCTTATTAATAGCATCGGTCCTACCAAAGCTTTGACAGTAACTTACTTAATACCAATAACAGCCATCTTATGGGGGGGACTAATTCTACTGGGAGAATCTATTTCATTTAAGACTGTTCTAGGTGGATTCATCATTTTACTAGGTACTTATCTTATTCATAGTCGTGGTCAAAAGCAAACCTCCAAAATAAGTTCCCTAGCCTTAAATGATAAATAGTGAAGTTAATAATTTATTTCACCTTTATCATTTAAGAGCATATGGCTGGTACCCATTTGGTATAGTATAGACAAAATCTGAAGCTTCAAAATAGAGAGTAATTTGATCCGCTCCCTTGTTTGTCTCTGAAGTCGTAGATATACTTGCACATGCATAATACGTTCTGTTATCTTTCAATTGAATTCCTCCATCATTTTCAGAGGGATTCCCATTTATCCATTCTCCATTCAATGAATAATATACCTTATGAGTATCTAAATTCAAAGCAACACCAATAATATCTCCTGTTATTACCATATCACTTTTTATTGGGTTGGCACGCCTCAGAACATTTGAACTGGTGGTAAGATTATATATAGCCCCCCCATAACCATATGAACCATCTATTCCATCATCAAAATAATAATCTAACATACCACTCTTTGAAGTCGTTCCAATACCAACATTTGTCCAATCAGCTAGTTGCATACCATTGCCAACGACTATTTCACTTTCAAAGTAATAGAGCCCTTCATTATACCCCCCCCTATTAGTCATAAAATTGGAATCCCACCATACCCCCTGTGTAACCGGCTACATTCTTTGGATATATCGATATCCCATCATCAAAATAGCCCCCCCCTTGATAAGACTCACCAGTATAATGTTTCAATACAACGTCAGAGTTAAAATCGACACTTTTTCCTACTGGTATAACACTTCTTTTACCATCAATCTCAGGTTCTTCGTTCCATATTGTCGTTGGTTCCATACCCCCCCAAAGGCCATGAACACTTTCTGCATATTCTAATGTTTCATTTTCATGTAACCCAGCCATATTGAAGAAGCTCGTATCATGTATGACAAAAGTCTTGAACTCGCTATTTTCAATATTTTGCTTCTCAAACCCTCTTATCACAACTGCAAGAATATCCTCTGGTGATTCTGCTACAATTTGCCAAGTCCCTTCCTCATAAGCACTGACATAAATAATTGCTGGTTTATCAAGTTTCCGAATTACAAGTGGTTCTCCTGGTGGATTGTAGGTACTATAACAATGTAAATCAAATTCCTTGTCAGTTATCCCCCCCATAATATAGTCAATAACCATTGTATCATTTGCATCACTCTCAACAAGCACTTGAGTTTCTTCAATCTCTACTTTTTCTTCAATTGGGTTTTCTTCTACTTGTGTCTGATTTTCATATATTGTCAAGAATCCCCCCCTATAATACTCATCTATTGTTTTAGATATTGATGCTTCCCATTGATCAGCTGGAATGCTTAAATCCTGGTTTTCATCATTGGACGAAGTATATTTTTTTCAGTCCATGAAGATTTACCCACCGTCTATCATATTTTATGTCGCTATTCGTCACATAAAAAACTACATTGTCAATTACTCCCTTAAATTTATCCATATCTTGGAATGCATAACTATTGATTTCTGCACCATAATGATTTGTAAG
>JDSG01000067.1_pt1 | contig 46672 bp, 51 predicted proteins | sample 199341 | NCBI WGS metagenome assembly JDSG01 (sample SAMN02584197, study PRJNA231836) | bioreactor metagenome | isolation source: continuous culture bioreactor short generation time transfer1 day 52 after... | place: Germany: Bremen | reverse complement strand
ACTATGATACTACTATTTATTCTGCTTGTATCTGTCGGATGTCAAACTTCTAATGAAGAGAATAATGAGACAACAGTAGATAAAGCCATTACCAACATTCAAAATCAAATGTCTAAAGGTCATTATTTACAAGTCTCAGAATCGATGGATAAATTGATGACAACAGATTCTGAACTTTACGACCAACAATTACTTTGGCTAAAGACTTTTGTTGATAATACCTATAGTAGGCTCATTGAGGACATGGCTTTTGACAAGGCTTTTACATTTATTAACGAAATCTACGATGCCTATCCAGAAATAGTTCATAAGAGTGCCTATGATGAAGTTAATCAAATACCCATTACACCAAAGTTTGATGTCAACGGCCATCTATTTATTTCAAAATGCCTGCTAGATATCAACACCAATGAAAGTATAAATTCACAAATATATATTAGTATTAATAAGGAAATCCACTTATATAGTCAAACAATTGAATTGAATAAAGGTCAATACAACATTGAAATATGGAGTGAATCTCAATACGGTGTGTCAAGTCCAAGAGAAGAACTTAGTCTTGAAGTTATAAACCCTGAAGAGCTTGATTTTAGGAATGGAAGTATAGATATCAATACCATCCTAGAAATAGCTGTTGATGGAACAAACTCCGCCGTCATATCCAACACTACTAGCGACAAAACCTTTGATATATATCGCCTATTTTTAGGCTCAGTAGACAAGGTAGTATCTTTAGAATCAGGTACAACTTATACGGATACCCTCCCCCCCTATGACGGTACAACATATGGGTATGCAGTCGTAGACAAGAATCTTGATACCTCCAACATTATTTATATTACGACACCTGTTTCCGAAGAAACTAGCATGACAACTGGCTTTTATGAATGGGAAGATGCTGTTAGTCAGTTTATATTTGGTGAAGATAGGCATGAAGTTCTTAAGCTCGGCAAAGAAGAAGGCAGTCTTGTTTTTGAAACTCAGTTACATGGTGTTTCAGTTTCAGCTGTATTTGATAGTGAAATTGCTTCATTTTTAGATACTGAAAAAAATGGAAGATATATTTTTATACACTTCTAGATATTTTCATCGTTTCTACTTGATGTATGGGGGGGGCTTTCCACTTAATCAATATAAATTAATGGTTGTTGACAATATGGAAAATGAGTACGGTGCACAGATTTTTGGTTATATTTTCAGATATATTGAAGGCGAAAGAACTGGTGTTCAAGAACATTTGATAAAGCCAGAATACGGTATGATAGCACATGAAATAGCCCACGCATGGTCACCTGGAAGTATTTTCAATGGTATGAATGGTAAAGATGGTTGGTATGTAGAAGGCCTTACAGTTTTCAATGAATACTTGGCTATTAGTAACGATAGAGTTGTACCATCCATCGGACTTCGATTTGCCACAGCTGAAGAAAACCTTATGGATGCTGTTGAGGCCATGAAAGAACATGAAAATAATCATATTCCCTTAAGTACCGTTAGAGAATATATTAGACCAGGTAGTATTTACACATTACAATATAACAAAGGTGCACTTGTTACCTACTTAATCTACAGAAAACTTCTTGATAATGGCTATGACTATTATGATTACTTGGCTTATGTTTATCAGAAGTATTATCTTGACCATATTAATACCATAGATCCTGGCCATCTCAGATTTATATCTGCTGAGGAAATGTACAGTAATACAATGCAAGAGTCATTGGAAAACTTCTCTGGATTAGACTTCGATGATATTTTTGATGCATATGTTTTCGGAGACGACCCAACCATTGATCAATTAGTTGTTACGCTTGATGAGATAATATGGCAATACTAAAACTATCAAGTCAAACCTCTATGAACACAGAATGATTAACACTTTTATTGAGAGACTTCGTGAAGATAACTAGTATGTTTATTTATGTTTTATGTCCACAAATACATCAGGCTCTAATGTCCCTTTTAATAACTTAAGATGTTTTCTACCTTTGTATGAAAAATCTGATGGTATATAGGCATTGATAGGTTTTTTTTGCATCAATAAAACCTAATTTCAGATACATCTCGGCTACAAACTCACTACAAAAGAACTTATCAAGTGGCACTGATATCCTTAGGTATCGCCCTAAGACAGCATCCCATATCATCTGCCAAAAAGATGGGTCTTCGATGCCATGATACTCTTTATTTAATTCTAAGACACGTTTGTTAAGTTCTGCCGTTCTCTCAACATTCATTTTGCGATAGCCAAAATTTGCGGCTTCATATTTCTTTAACTCATCGCCGTAGTGTGCCATTCTATCTTCTAATTTTACAAGTTTGACACCTTTCTTCTTGTCATGAAAAATAACGTCTGGAAGATTGGTTAGTGATGTCGCCTCCCAAATCAAAGGTTCATCCATATCGTCAAGTTTAACAATCATTCCCACATGAGACCATTCACTACCTTCAAGCAATTCAATGAACTTACTACCTTCGTACTGGCCGTTAAAAAGCATGAGATCCCCCCCTGTTTTCATATCTGCTTGCAAATCTTTAAATGGTACTTTATCCATCTTGTGTTACCTCCTTATGTTCTACAATGATGTTACTCTTCCCTGTTCTTTTTACTTGATACATTAGTTGATCAGCTCTATCTAATAAATCAACCATTGTTTCACCTTGCCACTTAGCTACACCGCAACTAAATGACAAAGCACTTTCCTTATGTTCAATATCAGAAAATGCTTCTAATAAGGCTTGCATTTGACCTTTAACAGCCACCTCGTCTAAGCCTATAAAAATGAGTATAAATTCATCGCCTCCACAACGCCCTGATATATCCTTTGATCGCATATGGTCTGTAATGGTTTTACCCACATTCCTTAGAATGTCATCTCCATATATGTGGCCGTATTTATCATTAATTGCCTTAAAACCATCTAAATCTAATAGTGCCACAAATAATGCCTCTTTAGATTCTTTGGCGTTGCTTATAGATACATCAATATATTCCATAATGGTTCTTTGGTTATAAAGGCCTGTCAAACCATCTCTTTGAGATAAATGCTCAAGTTCCTTGTTCTTTTCACTGATGAGCAATTTGTCTTTGTAATCATTCTTACTATAATTGTACATTAAGCGATTAATGACATGAGCCACAATATTTACGATTAAGCTATTGGCGATATGAGAGAATGCAAATTCTGGATTTGGCTGGAACTGAGGGATGCCAACAACGAATAGACTATAAGTGAGAATTTGAACAATCAACATATTGATTGGTTTCATGCGCACAGCCGCAACCACTATGAATAGACCGATTATATAGGTACTAATATCGGAGGTTATTCTTTGTGCTTCAAACGAATTATTGATTGCTAACATGATGATTAGAAATGATATAAACTGATGATCATCTGAGAATATTTGATAAAAACCTTAGAACTCATCTTAATTAGTTTAAGCATTGCAATGATGACAATACCACCTAGGAGCAACCATACTTTAGTTAAAATCAAATCAAAGTCGTATCCCTCAACACTAGATACAGCGTATAGCACAATTTGAATCGATGTAATCACAACCATAACCAAAACAATTGCCAGTAATCGTTTCACATTGTCATTGTTCAACTTCAAAATGAATAAATCTCTATTAAAGCCAATGTCTTTTTTTTAACTTCATCACTGCTCCCTGCACTATCCACCAATATTTTAGACTGTTACTTATTATTTTAACATTTACAGGACCACCCTTCAATCGTTTTGTAGAAAGAAGTTTCATAAGGCCCACTAGGCTAAATTGAATTAAAATAATCTATGTGATACAATTATTTTAGAATTTTATATAATAAAAAGAAGTATTTTCATTGTAATTCGGGAGGTAGTATGAATAAATATTATAAGCAGTATAAGTGGTCTAATATTTTTGCTATGCTGGCTAATCAGAAATTAGACCCTGAAATATGTAGTGATGATTTTGAGAATCGCTTAGTTGTTATTACCGGAGCAACTTCTGGCATAGGCTATGATGCGGCAATGAAATATGCTTCACATGGTGCTGACATTTTAAGTATTAATAGAAATAAAGACAAATCTGATAAACTGTGTGAAACCCTTAGAACTAAATACAAGATTAATTGTTCTTATTTACTTGCTGATTTTAGTAAGTTAGAGGATGTTCATGCAGTGGGAAAAGCATTGGCCGAATTAGATGTCCCTATTGATGTCTTTATTCACAATGCAGGCCTTTATATAACTAAGAAGACGATTACTGATGATGGTTTGGAAAAAGTTTTTCAGACCAATTACTTAAGTACTTTCATATTAAACCACTATATCAAAGATAAATTTATCAGACAAAATATGGGGGGGCGAATTATTTTTGTCAACTCCGAGGCCCATAGATTTGCAGTTTGGGGGGGTATACATTTAGATGACCTTACATGGGATAAACACTCTTATTCAGGCTTGAAAAGCTATGGTGTAGCAAAAACAGCTCAACTGCTAACCATGATAAAGTTCAATGAATACTTCAAAGGCACAAAGGTAACAATCAATGCCATGCATCCGGGTAATGTCAAAACAAATAGTGGTAAAAACAATGGCAAATTGTACAAATTCTATAAAAAGACCTTTATTGATAAAAACGCAAGATCAATAGAAAACTCATCTGAATCACTATATTTTTTTAGGCGTTTCTAAAAAAAGTTGCTCATATATCTGGCAAATTCTTTAATCTTACAAAACTTGAAGAACCAGCTCCACCTGCACTTGATAAAGAAGAAGCGGAAAAATTATGGCTTATAAGCCTTAAATTAGGGGGGGGTTACAATGAAGGAAATGAAGGAAAAAGTTGTCATTGTAGGTGCTGGTATGGCCGGGCTAACTGCCGCAGCATATCTGACACGAAATAACTATGATGTTGTCCTATTAGAAAAAAATGACAGAAGTGGTGGCCTGGTTCATACCTATGAACGTAATGGCTTCTTCTTCGACAGCGGTCCTAGGGCTTTTGTGAATTCTGGTATGGTAAAGCCAATAATGAAAGATTTGGACATTGACTGGGAAACCTTGGAGAATGAGATCTCAATCACTATAGAAAATCAAAAACTTCATATCAAGTCCATGGATGCCCTTAATGACTACAAACATATATTGATCAATCTATACCCTGAAAGCGCTAAAGATATAGAGAAAATAATGTCTCGTATTTATAAGCTCTCAAAAAACACCAAAACTCTATATGCCTTTGACAATCCCTATTTTGTGGATTATATGAGTGATAAGAAATTTGTTGTAAGCAAATTATTGCCTTGGACAATTAAGTTACTTTTTGCCTTAAGAAAATTCAAGCAGTTTGGTATGCCAATGGAAGACTATCTTCATAAGCAAACAACTAACAAGTCCTTAATCAATATATTAACCCAATTTTTCTTCAGAAAAACACCGACATATTTTGCACTGGGTTATTTTTATGTTTGGCTTGATTACTTCTACCCAAAAGGTGGTACTGGTACTCTACCTAAGTTGATACATGACAAAGTTTTGGCTGCTAAGGGCAAATTCAAATTCAAGGCTCAAGTCAAAGAAATTATTCCTTCAAAATCAAAAGTCATCGACTCACAAGGAAATCATTATGACTATGATCATCTTGTATGGGCCGCAGACTTAAAAACCTTATACAAGCAACTGAACACATGCCAATTAGATGATAAAGTTGTAGATAAGATTAAGAAGCAAAGTGAAGCTGTTTTCGCTTCTAAGCCAGCTGAGTCAAGTTTCATTATGTGTCTTGGTGTCAATCGTCCCCCCCTTTCCTATTTTGAGAAGATTAGTGGGGGGGCTCATGGATTTTATACCCCCCCATCCAAACAAGGACTTGGTATAATTAACGGGACCACACAAAAAGAACTATTGGATAATTTTGAGGAAAAGACCAAAGAAGATGTATTGGCATGGTTAGAAGATTTTTGTCACTATAATACTTACGAAGTTTCTATCCCTGGTCTTCGTGACGCCAGTCTTGCTCCCCCCCAAGGTCAGACTGGAATTATGATCAGTTGTTTGTTTGATTATGAAGTTATTGAGAGAATCAATGACGCAGGTTGGGTTGACGAATTCAAAAAGGAAATGGAACAACATATTATCAAACTATTTTCTAAATCCTTCTATAAAGATTTGGAAAAAGATGTCTTATTCAGCTTCTCAACAAGCCCTCTGACCATTCATAAGATGATTGGAAGTTCAGGTGGCGCTATTGTAGGTTGGTCCTTCGAAACAAAGGCACCTGTTTTCAACGAACTTGCTGATATGCCAAAATGCGCCTTAACGCCAATACCTAATGTCTATCAAGCCGGCCAATGGGCCTATGCTCCAGCTGGTGTTCCTATAGCAATGTTAACCGGTTGGCATGCAAGCCAAGAAATTATGAAAAAATCAAAGAAAAGATAAAGAGGACTAATATGATATACCATTATGTGATTATTGCACTAGGTCTTTTATCTAGCATCCTTTTGTTCTATAGATTTCCAATATTAACAAAAGGTATAGGGGGGGATAAACTAGCACATCAGATATCCATAATTATTCCGGCAAGAAATGAAGAACATAACTTGTCTCTTATTTTAGAAGATCTAATGCATCAAACGATGCCTATTCACGAAATCATATGTGTGGATGATAATTCAGCTGATGCCACTTATGACATAGCTGCCTCCTATGGTGTGAGAATCATTTCAATCAAAGATAAGCCTATGATTGGACTGGTAAGTCCTGGGCGTGTCAGAAAGGTGCTGATGAGGCTACAGGGAATATTCTTTTATTTCTAGACGCTGATGTTAGATTAAGTTCCTCCGCCATCGAAAATCTTATTCATGCCTATGAAGAAAATGACTGTGTTATATCGGTTCAACCCTATCATCAGACAGAAAAATATTATGAGCAATGCTCTTTCTTCTTTAATTTGATACAACTTGCGGCCAACGGAACAACCATGGCACTCAAAACCCAAAGCATAGGTCTCTATGGACCCGTTATTCTAATTGATCAATTAACATATAATTCTATTGATGGTCATATGGCAGCCAAAGAAAGTATCATTGACGATGTAGCCCTTGGTGAAAAGCTTATGCAAACAGGTCACCCTTTTAAACTGTTTATGGGTGGCAAAGATATTTCATTTAGAATGTACAACACTTTTGAATCCCTTATTCAAGGTTGGATTAAGAATTATGCCTCTGGCGCAGTAAAGACACCGATACCACTATTGGTTTTGATATCACTATGGATTGCCTCCTGTATTACCAGTGTTTTTATCATAGCTATAGCTCTCAATAATGACTATTCTATAGGTATCTTGGTGGCGGCATGTTTATACCTTTGTTGGGTTTATGAATTCTATAGGTTATCTCATAAATAGGTGATTTCAAAATAACAAGCCCTCTTATATACCCCCCCATATATTTAGTGTTTTTTCTCCTAATATTTTTTATATCCCTATTTAGAAAAACTTTCAGAATGGATGTTATATGGAAAGGTAGAAGAATAAAATTAGATTGATTTTGAGGAGACTTCTTATGCAAATTTTTTTTATATCTCTGATATTGGGATTATACTTTTATCCATGGTTTTATGGCTTTTCTTTCAATTATTTTTCACCTTAATTAGTCGTAAATTACCCAAAAAGTGGCTTAATACTGACTCTTTTCTTTTCAAAGAACGAAAATGGGAAAAAAAGGGGGGGATGATTTACACCGAATTTTTCAAAATCAAAAGCTGGAAGAAGTACCTACCTGATGGCGCTGCTGTGACAAAAAATGGTTATAGAAAGAAAAATCTAAGGGATTTCTCTGAAGAAAACTTGCAAGTATTCATAGAAGAAAGCTGCCGGGGGGGAGAATTAGCTCATATACTGGCTATTTTGCCATTTTGGGTTTTTGGACTATTTGCTCCTGTTGAAATCATTGGCTTTATGTTTATCTATGCCTCATTGTTAATCTCCCCCCCTGTATCCTTGCGCAAAGATACAACCGTCCACGTATTATAAGGTATTTAGAAATAAAGAACAACTATAAGGACCGTTTTTAGTCTATTCCTTTACCTGAATCAGTGACATCTAATATCTCTATAGGAAACGGACGAAAAATTCTTTGATTCTTTAAATAGGGCTCGTCAAATCTTATAACCCAAGCATAAACAAGTGATATGGGTACGCTAAAGGGTACTTTCTTATCACTATATTGTTCAAGAACATCTAAAAAAATAGGCTTTCTCTTCCTTTGACAACACTTTTTTTAAAATAGCCAAATAAATGCATCAACATATTGATGTTTGTACCTCTACGTAGTGGTTTCGCTAAAGCTTTTTTTAGCATCACTAAATACTCATTGATAAGACCCTCTATTGGCTTCTTCTCATGATTTGCCACAATTTTACCAAGTTCTTTCTGATATTTTTGATGGTAGGCCATAAGTAAGTACTTATTGTTGCTATGGAATTCGATTAACCCTTTCATTGATTGTTGTTTAATCACTATGTCATACTCTGCCATTGTATAGATTCTAGTTAAAAAAATGCTCTCTGATATTATAGTTTGTTAACCTGCCTTCATCTTCTATTGCGACCCCCCCGTCAAACAAATCAAGGATGCTTCCACCAAAAAAATCCTGATGCTTTTTCTCCCAAAGATGGTGCCTTACCTATAGTTTTGTATACCTTCACATCTTTAATACCACAAGACGGCGATCTACCCTTTAATATAAAACCATGTATACTAACATCTTCATACATTTTACAAAAACTATTGACATAAGCAGTCATTTTATCAGATATGTCTATGCCACTCCTGGAAGAAACCAACTTGTACTGATCATCCTCTTTGATAATCCTTATGGCTTCTCTTGGAATAGATAAACCAATCTCAACCTCTGGACATACTGTTATAACATCTAAGTATTGATCTAGCCCCCCCTTAACAAAAGGACTGTTGGCTTGACTGCCATCATACCTGCAATGCCCATGTTCAATACACCTACTTATAATGACTTTAGGCCGTAAATTTTCCCTGAAATCCATATATCACACCAGCTTTCTTTGCTCTTTTTCGTAAAATGTATCAATATGTTATAATTATACCACTTACTATTAACGAGTTATAGAAAGATGTTGAATATGAAAAAGGTAATAATCAGCGACACCATGCAAAAGGGATACTATTACTTGACTGAACCCATTGGTCAAAATTTTCACCCAGAATTCAAGCCCGAACTAACACCAAAAGAAATGCTTGCACTTGGTGTCTTCGGTGGTAAATACCTAACTGATTGTAGAAAGGAATTCCCTACAGACTGGTTTGAGAACGCAAAGCTATCAACTAAGGTCAAAGACATCTCTTTAAACTACTTTCAAGTAGATGCTTCCTTGCCGCTTCGTGAATGGCAACAAAAAGGGTGGATTCACCCTTCTGACCCTCGTGGCTGGTTTCAATGGTACTGCCGTTACTATTATGGACGTCGCATACCTGACGAAGATTTACGCCAGATTAAACGTTGGAAAGCTATAAAACGACATGCTGGAGCCATTAAGAAAAACTGTAAACCTTATGACCTAGATTGTCGTAAAAAACAAAGACAAGCCCTACTTCATTGGGCTTATGATAGCCGCAAAATATAGTTAAAACCTAATCAGCAGACCCTTCCCCCCCAGAAATATGCCTAAAAAGTGGCAATTGCTTTTATTTCATTGTTCACCCGTATTCTATTCGTTTCATTTATTTATGACCCTTCTAGTTGGGTAAGCCAATTCAATATCATCATTTTCATGAATCAGCTCTAGAATATCTTCCCAAATCTTATTAGTCGTTGTTCTTCTTCTTTTGGGTTCGCATAAATATCTCACGGTTAGACGAATACCACTTTCCAGCACATCTGTATATATAATGGGTGTAAGTTTATTGTAATGTATCATATATTTTTTTGGACGCATCACGTATTTGTTTACTCGCACGTTCTGTTGTAATATTTGTTTCTTTATTTGCAATGTCTAGAAGCAAGGTTTTAGCCTTTTTCCAATCACTTTCAAATGTGATTAACAATTTCACTTCATTCCATATATACTCAAAACCCTTTGTATAATTAACCGTTGGGTAAGTAAATACAAAACCATTAGGAATATCAATAATCCTACCTGTACTTTGCTCACCATCACTATAGGAACTAACTTCCATTAAACTAAACTGGAAAAGGCTTTTATCAATAACATCTCCTTTTTGATCACCAACCAGTATTCTATGACCTACCTCAAATGGTTTTCGTGTTTCAATAAATAACCAGCCCGCCAGATTAGTGAATATTTCCTTTAAGGCAATAGCAATACCAGCTGAAAGCAAACCAACGTAAGTTGTTAGATTGCCAACTGAATCCATCCATATTAAGATAATTATTACAATCATAAACAAGCCTGACAAAAAATTTATCCTCTGCTTAATGGGGGGGTAATACTTTTTATTATCACTAACCCTTTTATAGGCAATACTTTTGAGAATCTTTGAAACAATCATTGTAATAATGATTGTCACAACTGACCAAAAAAAACTTGACCCTTATTGGATTTTCCATCAAAAAAATTAATGCTATTTTCAATATATACCATCTTATCCAACCTTTCTATATGACTATAATAACATACTACAAGTCATAAAAAAATAATCCTCTCTGTTGGGATACCCATTACTATTTCATAAGTTCATTTAGAAGTATCGGATCTCCATTCATTGCTCCAAACAGTTTCCTTTTCAAATATTTCTTACTTCCAATTAATTGATTTGCCATTTTATCAATGGCAATAGTTGCTAATACCGATTGAATGTATCCTTCAATTAGATTATCCAGCGAAAAGCCAAGTTGATTAAAATCTTTTGTATCCATTAATTTTAATCTTATGGTTTCACTGTCCCATCCTTCACTTGTTTTTATTGATAGGTTGGTACCTAACATTTCCCATGAATCCGATCCATTTTCAAGGCTTCCAGTTAAAGGTTTTTCTGCTCTTCTTGCATACATAGCCATTGGCTCAAAGCCACTTTGAGTTGAAGCAATCATAAACCTTAAATCTGCAACATAAATATTATTCTTTTTGTTTGGCACCATACCTACATGATAGTACTTTCCTTCTGCTTGTTCTGTAGACCACTGGTAATTGCCTATTAGACTTTGCACAATAAAATCATCATACTCATGTTCTTGATTCATGAAATGTTCCAGCTCTAATTTTGATGTAATCGTATAAACACCTTGTCCAGCATTAGAATACGGGTTTTTTTACAACAGCGTGTCCACTAAATCTATCAACCCATATAGGAACCTCATTAAACTTCACATCATTTATTGTTATTGGTCTGCGTATTTTCAAGTTAGATTCTTTCAATTCTGCATTAAATAGTTCATAGGCCTTGGATGCCATTCTTTTGTTTCGCCCACCTGCCAAACAAGCAATGATTGGGTTATAAATAATTGTTTTCGTTTTGATTGGAATCCTATCCCAAGGTTTTTGGGTTACGTATCTATATGCAGCCTTAATATTGTGCCATTCACCAGCCTCATCTTTCACCTGCATGATTTCATCTTGGAACCTAACGCTTGGATCCGGGTCCTTCATATAAAAAGGCACTAGATAGACATCATCACTAACCAAACTTGCAAGTGCCACAGCATAACCTGATGCTTCCATTTCATTTTTGTCATAAACAACAGCATATGAGCCTTCTATTGTTCTTTTGGATTTTATGAATGGCAGAAATGATTCACTAATCAACTTCTTATACGCGCCCATTTCTTCATTGTCATTAAGTAATGGCATTGACTTTTGACCAGAAGGTGATGAATTGGTCTCAAGTACCACCATTCGTTTAACACCTTTTTCAGTGGTGACATTGAACAGATCCGTACCTGACCACTGCATATGCCTTGGTTTATAACTTAACCATTCGTACAATTTTTCCTTATTTACATTAGGATTCAAGTGACAAAACCTTTCTACAATCCTATCTTTTCCCATATTGAAAAAAAATCTAACTAACTGGTGCATTTGTGCATGTAAGACTTTATTATAGAAGTGTTTTTCACTTACAAATGTGGTATCTATAATTTTAATTGCTGGTTGCCCATATTCAATGACCATAATTCTCCTTCTGTCTTATATGCTCAATGTATGCATATACTCAAAAATTTCTTTGGGAATGTTAACCTCTGTACATGATTCTAATCCCTTAAACATTGGTGATGAATTCACTTCACAGATTTTGAAACTATCGCCGTCAAAGAGCAAATCCACTCCAGCTATATCTAGTCCAAGAATCTTTGCAGCTTCTAGTGCAATCCACTCAATCATTGGTGATATAGGGAAACTTTCAACCGTCCCTCCTGCTGAGTAATTTGCCCTAAAATCATCCTCCTTAGCTTTTCTCATCATACATCCAACGACGCGTCCACCAACCACAAAGACTCTTAAATCTTTTCCTCTACTATCTCTAATCATTTCTTGAACAATGATGTTCATATTGGGATTTGCCAATTCAATCATACGTGAAAGATCTTCTAGTTGTTTTCGATTATCCATCAAGAAAACGCCTTTGCCAAGTGAACCCGATAAGGTTTTAATCACAAGGGGGGATAGTCAAATTGCTTTGTTATAAAGTCAACATCTACTGGAAATTTCATTAACATCGTTTTTGGAACAGCTAATTTTTTTTGTGCTAAAATTTGTTGAGAAAACAACTTATCTTTAACTGTCTCAATACCAACACTTGAATTAATACATGGAATATTCAATCGCTCAAACTGTCTGATAAGGGCTAATGCAAAGTATGTTGTACCAGAGCCCATTCTCGGAATCACAAAATCAGGAATATCTAAAGGCTCTCCATCGATGTATATACTACACTCGTCTTCCTTATTCACAAACAATTCAAACTGATCTGGACTCATTACGTCTAAGTCTATACAAAGATTAGCTGCTTCTTCAATAAACCTTTTGGTTTCATAATGTGTGCTGTTTAATTCACTTTCTTTAACTTTATACAATAAAATACCTTTCATAATTTCACTCAATATCCTTCATAATCATCATAGTAATCATCCTCATCATAAGGATTATAACTAATTTTTTTTACATTTTGAAATCTCCTAATTAATCTCAATAATAAGTGTTTTTGGCGTGCCTATTAATAAAATCAACTAAATGTTTGACTGTTTCAAACTTCCATGCATAGTCAAGCAACTCAACTTGCATTTCCTCTTCTAAATCTTCTAACATACTAAAAAAAATCTTCTTCACTCATTCTCTTATCGTCACTAAAAGAAAACTCCAAAGTAATCTCTTTTGCTTTCTCTACGCCAATTCTTTCTGCAATTGAATTCTGGATATATTCTAAAACCATTATGCACCTCTTATCTTTCACTATGATTCATAATACGTATACCCTCTTAAGCCATTCTCAAATACTTCTAAGATAGATTTCCGTTCATTGGCACTTATTCTTCCCTTATGCACTGCTGTTTCTGCTTTCTTTCTCAAACTATTCCTAATATACTTTGTGTCATATTCAACATAAGAAAGAACGTCTTCAACTGTATCACCCTGTATTTCATTAACAAACTCGTAATACCCTTTTTCATCAAACCTCACACTCACCACGTTGGTATCACCAAAAAGATTGTGTAGATCCCCCCCAAGGGTTTCTTGATATGCACCTACCAAAAAAACGCCAATGTAATATGTCTTATCTATTTCTAATTCATGAAGTGGCAGTGTCTTTTTGATGTCATGCATATCAATAAACTGGTTAATCTCACCATCACAGTCACAAGTAATATCCGCTAATACAGCCTGTCTTGTGGGTTCTTCCTCTAATTTGTGTATTGGAATGATTGGAAACAATTGTCCAATTGCCCAGCTATCAGGTATTGATTGAAACACAGAAAAATTACAATAATATATGTCTGCCAGTGCGGTTGAAAGCTCTTCTAGTTCAGGTGGGACATTCTTTAGCTTAGTCGATAAGTTGGCAATTTTGTTAACCGTAGACCAGTAAAGTTTTTCACCTAAACCTCGCTCCCTTATACCGATATGACCATGATTGAATGCATCTTTTATAATTTCTCTATAATAAAGGGCATCATTATAGCTTTCTTGTAAGTTCTTCGTTGTTAGACCACTATACACTTCCAGTAAATTCTTCACATGTTCACTGTGTTCATCAGGTGCCATAGGAGGTGTATCACCATTTTCAAATTTAGTAACATCTAAGACATTAAAAACCAACATAGAATAATATGCTACCAAGCTCTACCTGATTCAGTTATTATGATAGGATGTGCAATATCATTAGCATCCATTACAGACATTACAGCTTCTACAATGTCCATACAGTATTCTTCTGTCGAATAATTCCTGCTGCTATTAAAGTTAGTGTTTGAACCATCATAGTCAACAGCTAATCCTCCGCCTAAATCCAAATACCCCCCCATGGTAGCACCTTCTGTGACAAGCTCTGCATATACTCTTGCAGCTTCCGTAACGGCCAGCCTTATATCTCTGATATTAGGTATTTGAGAACCTAAATGATAATGCATCAGCTTCAAATGTTTAAGCATTCCTTGGCTTTTAAGGTAATCAATGGTTTCAATCACCTGTGATATGTTCAAACCAAAAATACTTCTGTCACCACCAGAATCCGTCCAATGTCCACCTGCTTTACTCGATAATTTGATTCGGATGCCAATATTAGGTTCAATTTCCAGTTTTTTTGCTCTTTCAACAATGGTTTCAGCTTCACCCAACATTTCAATAACAAAAAAATACCTTGTATCCTAATTTAGTGGCTAATAGTCCCAAATCAATAAATTCAGAATCCTTGTACCCATTGCAAATAATACTAGCTTCGTAATCAACCATTTCAGATAAAGCCGCTATTAACTCCGGCTTACTGCCAACTTCGAATCCATGGTGATACTTTTTACCATACTTGGCAATTTCATGAATAACTTGTTGCTGTTGATTGACTTTTACTGGGTAAGCACCTCTGTAACTCCCTTTATAATCAAGGCTTTTAATTGCTGTTGCAAAAGCTTCATTAAGTATAGTAATTTGATTATCTAGAATATTCTCAAATCTCAAAAGGACTGGCATGTTTAGGCCTCTGTCCTCTATACCTTTTACAATGTCAAGTATACTTGTTCCCATTGAGGTATCTTTATTATGTGTTATCGAGAGTTCCCCCCCTTTAGGTTTGTATAAAAATAGCCTTGCCCCCCCCAATTATTAATGCCATATAACTCTTCTGATTTTCTAATATCCCATTTATTCAATATATCTTTTTTCATTTTTTCCCCCCCAATTCTGCCTTCCTTTTCTCAAATACATAAATCACTAATCAAGCAATACTGGCTTAAAGTCTTCAATCCAAGGCAATCCTTGTTTGCTTAATTCATCCATAAATGGATCTGGATCAAATTCCTCGACATTGTAAACACCGGGTTTTTTTCCATTTTCCTTCCAACAACATTTTGGCACCAATCATTGCAGGAACACCTGTTGTGTATGAAATCGCCTGCGATCCAACCTCTTCATAACATGATTGGTGGTCACATACATTATATAGATAATAAGAAACGGACTTACCGCTCTTAAGACCTTGGAATATGCATCCAATGTTAGTCTTCCCTTTAGTTCTCGCTCCTAGTGATGCAGGGTCTGGTAATACTTCTTTTAGAAATTGTAAAGGTTGAATCATCTTGCCTTCTATTTCTATTGGTTCTATGCTTGTCATCCCAACATTTTGTAGTACTGTCAGATGATTAATATAAGCCTTTGAAAAGGTCATAAAAAATCTAATCCGCTTTAAACCTGTAATATTTTTAGCTAAAGATTCTAACTCTTCATGGTACAACAAATAGGCGTCTTTCTCACCAATCTGGTCAAAGTCAAACACACGTTTAATCTCAAGAGGTTCTGTTTCAAAGCATAAGAACTAAAAACACCGGTTACACCCGGATCAAATCCACATCCAAGAATGGCTGTCAGGCCGGCTTTTTCGAATTTCTCCTTATATGCCCATTGCCATTTATATTCAAACTTAGGCGTTTCTGGTGGTTCATAATTAGCCGTGTCAAGATAATGGACACCGGTTTCAAGGCAGGCATCCATAATCGTCAAATCTTGATATGGTAAAGCAACATTTATGACCATGTCTGGTTTATAGGCATCAATAAGCTCTACTATATCCCTAACATTATCAGCATTTAGCTTTGCAGTAACAATATTCGTCTTTCCTCTACCAAACCTTTTCATAATGTCGTCACATTTTGATTTGGTTCTACTGGCTATACAGATTTCCTGAAAAACTTCTGGATTCTGACAGCATTTGTCCACAACAACACTTGCAACACCACCTGCCCCCCCAATGATTAACACTTTGCTCACTTTATGTCTCCTTTGATTTCAAATTATTTATTTAACAATACAGCAACTTCTCCAAACACCCATATTTATGCATACAAAAAGCATCACCCCCCCTATGGTGAACTTAAACTCAACAACACGTTGTATCATCAATATATTCAAGCGCTAAATAATTAGCTAAATAGTGGTAATGCTCTAGATCGTTTTATGATATTTTTCTCGTTTTTCGATAAAATCAACTCCTTCTTTATTAATATATATTACTAATTTCGGCTTAATTATACTCTTAATTAAACAAATGTCAAGCGAAATTTAACAATCTCCTAAAGTGAATTTAAGCCTATTAAAACCAATCTTTACGTTTAAAAAAACCGAACATAAAAACAGCCGAAATCAGGCAACCTCCAATGAAATAAAGAAATCCTTTTGGATTACCAATCTATTTTGGACTTCTTTGATATGATTACTCAAGGATTCTAAGTAGCTATTATTAACTGGGCCTAATTCAGCGTCACTAATACATGTTTGCACAAACTTATCCAAAGGGTTAATTGAAAACTTCAATACCATTAATTGTTTTCTTACTTCATGGATTGTGTTGATTTCTATAGGTTCAAGCTCCACAACTTGCTCTTCCATTATCTCAATTTGTCGTTCAACCCACCCCCCCAGTGAATTATGGTAGTTATCTACTAATGAATCAAGTAAACAATAATAAGAATACCCTATATCCTTCTGACTAATCAACCCTTGCTTATTGGTAATTCTTTCTCTTATCGGGTTAAAAACATCACCTTGTTTTTCTTGAAACGTGAATATAAGATTATCAATCAATAAAAGAGCTATATTCTCGTTAATAAACTCTCCATCTGCATAATAAATCATTTGTACATCACTATATAAAAACTTCTCTGTAACCTTAAATGTAGCATGTTTGGATATTTCGATAACTTGTTCTAAAATGTTGTTGGGTATGTTAAAAAGATTCTCAAACTTTTTAATCTCCTCTGTATGATTAATTCCTGTAACATTAATCCATTTGACTCTATTCTTATTCTTAGTCATTATATCCGACTTGATAAAGGCTAACGTATTGTCAAAACTTTCTATATCACATATGTCAGAATCAAAGCTATATATTTCTATATTGAATGGTTGTTTATTACTATGAGTGCAATTGTATTTCTATAGTATGCGAAATCTAAATGCATTTAAAATGTATTTGCAATGTAAATAGCTACAAAAAAACCGATTTGGTCTCCATCACCAATCTCAAACAATCCTTTGTCGATGTACTCTATCTGATTATTCAAGTCTTTGGCCAAGTCAACTTCAAGATGTTCTCTGCCTGTTCCGCCTTCCTTCACTACCCTTAGAGAGTAGATGAGGTCAAAGCGATTGGTAATGGCACTTGTGTTAATATGAGTAAAACAGATCATCTGGCTATCATAAGTCTGAGCAATTTGAAACAGAGGCTCAAGAAGGTGTTCTGAGGAAACTGGGCCAAAGGGATTATCCATAACCAAGACCGTACCTTGTGCTTTCTTGCTCAACTGATACCCTCTAGTATAACTAATCAATGAAGAAAACATTATGAAGACGCTGACAAAAAGTTCTCCGCCCGAGGCCTTTCCGACAGCTTCCCAACTCATTTTACTCACTTTGTTCTGTTCAATCTTTGATATTTGTATACCAATACTGCCAATGGGTACATATTCGTCAAACAAATGCTCCAACTTCAGATGGTTGTCTAGGTATCTATCCAATTCGTCAAAGTCTTCATTCTCAATTTTCATCTTGGACAGACGTATAACATCCTTCATGTAATGAATAATGCCTGATGTATCAATCGCCTCTTTCTTTGGCAGCTTTATATAGAGCATCTTTTGCCGCTTGCCGCCAAGGTCAATCGTAGAGTGCTTGTCAATGTCCTTCAGTTCATCATATACATTGGACACCTTGGTCAATACGAAATTGAACAATGCTGATTCTTTATCTTTTAGTACTTTGATGTCCGCATCATACTTCTCTAGCGTTCGGTGAATAGACTCAGACGCCTGTCTGATAACACGAACAGCAAACTCATAATCATAGATGGTCTTATCCGTCAGCAACTGGCTGAACATATTGGTTAAAAGCTCATTCCTATTGTAATAAGCAGCTTTAATCTGGATGTACTGGCTCATCAGATGATTCCTAGCTTGTACAACAGCTTTCTTAGCCTCTTCAAGATCCTTAATTGCCTGACGTTTCCTGTTTCTGATTTCCACCTGTGATACCCTTTCATCAAAGAGCATCGGCGTCACCATCTCATTAATCACTTCATAGCGTTCACTAAGATCTGCAAGCGCATCCTTCAAAGCACCTTGAATCCCTTTAAGTTCCACCAATCTGTCCATCAGCTGATTATAATCCTGTTTGTTCTCACGCCGTCTGAGTTTATAGTCTGTATGAACCAACTTCTCTTTTGAAAGGAAATCTTCCTCTAAAAGTCCACGTTTATCAATAATCTCAGACTTATATCCCCCCCTAAGGTCTTCTTGCTGATTCTTTATCGATCCCTGTTGTTCGAGAATCTGAACATTTAGAGCTGTGACTTTTTCATTCAGTGACGCTTTGTCTTTCATCCTGTTATAATAAAAATCACTGTCGAACATCCGTTCAGCATACGCCTGGGGGGGCTCCAGCCGCTGTTTTTCAATGGTTTGCTCCAGATTCAGCACCAGAGTCCCTGATGTCTCAAGGGCACTTTCAATCGTTCGGATATTCCCTTGCTTCCGTCTTAAAGCCTCATGCATAGCCTCAAGCTCATCAACTGTATCCTTGTAGTATCGATATGTTCTGACCTCATCTTCATCAATGGTTTGATTCAGTCCTCTGATTCTTTGAACTAGCCTTTCTTTGTCTGCATTTTTCTTATTCAGACTGTCTTTTTGCAGCATTGTTTCATCCAAATACTGTTTCATCTTTTCTTCATTCTGAGCAATGGCCGCTTCAGTCTTATGAAGTGATGTCTTTAACTCATAAGCTTTATTGCAGTCTGACTGATATGAAATAAATGCTTCATGCAGCTTCATGTACTTCCTGTAGATGTTTTTTGTCATCTCAAGTTGAACCAATTTGGCAGCAATTGAGGTCTCCAGTTCCTCAATGGTCTTTTTAGATACCTGCATTTGTGAAAGTGACATTTCATTGGCTTTACTCAGCGTCATCACTTGCTCTTCAATGTCCTCAATTGTCTTTTCCAGATTTTTATGTGCGCTTTTAGTATATGAATCCGTGAACTTCTGATAATCTCTTATAAGAACCTGATAATGGTTTCTGCTTTGCATGAGCTTATCCTGGTTCTCTTCTATTGCCATAAGTTTGTCGTTTAGCGCATCCACTTGTTCCTGAACAAAGCCATCATCAAGCAGACGTTCTTCGAAGGCTGTATGAATCATCATACCAGAAGATGTCGCTGCTTCGGCGCCATCTCTCATCACCTGTCGAATATAACTTTCTGCAATGACAGGCAGGACAATATTCATATGATAAGTCTTCTTCAAATTCCCAAAACGAATGAAATTACCATCATCCATTACAAGAGCGTAAGGCAATACTCTGATCTGTTCAAGGTATATACTCTCATCAAGCGCACTGCCAACATTGCTTCTAAGCCACTCGTAGCCATACTGGTAATCCACCTGATGATCTCCAAGGAATGTGATCACTTCATCCGGCAGAGTCATAAGCCTACCCTCTCTCAGGCTTTCCACCAGTTGAACCGCCATGGACTTTTCAATCGTGAGGTGATTGTATCGCTCCTCTTTGCCCTGAACCACTTCATCCAGTTGTCCTATCACATATGCCTGGTCAAACAGGGTTTCATCATCTATCTGAAGCCCGCGCATCCCTTCAATAATATGAGTTTTGGCATCGTTATACTGTTCAAAGGCCTTATTGGCCAATTGCATTTCATGTTGCTTCTTGGTAATACTTATTTTGTTGTCATGGATGGTTGACTGCAGTCTTACAAGACTGTCCTTCCTATCCTTTTTGTCCTTTTCATAGTCGGCAACCTGTTTCTCACATTCTGATATGACATTTGACAATGACTCAATGTAGGTGCTTAGCAATGCTTCCTCGTAATCGTCATAAAGGGGGGGATGCTTTGTCCACTTGAAGGTGTCATTGCTGTCATTTTGCTCTTTAACACTTATCTCAAATGTCTCAATCTTGTGTCTGGTGACTGCCATCTGTGCACTGTTATTCTTCTCAGATTCCACCAGAGATCGTTGCACCGCTTCAAGTTCTTCCTTCTTCACCTTCAGGTCTTCTATCGATGCCTTCACCAGCTCAATGTCCGTGTTCAGACGTTCAATAGACTCCCTGTACTTTAGTGTCAAAGTGTCTTCAAGCAATCTTGAATCTGTGGTATCTGTCTTTTCTTTGAGCGTTCTGAGTTCTGCTTCATAGGCCATTATTTTCTTTTGCTCTGCAAGCAGTTTCTCATAAGTCATTGCGGCTTCCATAATGCGGACATCTATATCAGCCGCATCCCGTTCTATCTCCAAGCCGCTTAAGGATGCTTTCATCTTCTCTAAATCCAGACTATTATCCAAAAGAAGGGACTCTTTTCTATAAAATGAAAAACATTCCTCTTCATACTTGATCCTGTCCATTTCACGGCGGTTCTCTCTTTTTTTCCTCTTCTGCATTATGATATTGCACATCAATGCGTTTCTGTTCGATGGCCATACCCTCGATGACAGATCCTACGTGCTGGTTTGCAGATGTATATGCCTCCTTGGTTTCATGGAGTGTGTAGGCATCACTGATAAACGTATCACTTTCCCTAAGAAAGGCTCTGTAGAGTTTCTCATCTTCGATGATCTTCTTGTTCTTGACTTCAAGGACCGCATGCTTTCTAAACAGCGTCTGTAGATCCACCTTGTCGCTGATCTGCTCCTCCAGTCTGCTCTCAATGGTTGGAAGAATCTTTCTCTTCAGAAGGGTCTGCCCTGTCTTGGCATCCTCAAAGAATGATTTGAGTCCTGCTTCTTCCTTGTTGATCTTAAGGATATTGTCTCGCCATTCCTGCTGGATAATACCATATTCCCTCAGCTTGGCACCATACTGGTCTTTAGCTTCTCTTGAATCGGACCAGTTGAAGCAGTGGACAAATCCTGGGAACTTCTGTTCATGCTTTTTCAGATCAGCGACAATGGCATCAAAATCAAGCATCGACCTGCGTCCGCTTGCATCTTTATATGTCGCCGGCAGTGTATCAATCTTGTATGTTTCACTATAATGATAATGGATGGTGAATGCATAGATATCAAGGCTCTCAACGCCTCATCCGCACCACGCTTTTTTCGTACACGATTCTTGATCACAAGACCGGACAGCAGCTGTCCGGCGTCATCATCAAGCTGCCATTCACTCATCAGCAGTGTCGGACGTCTGTTGTTCTTGAAGTAATCGGCAAATTTCCTTGTTTTTAGATCCGTCTTTGGTATCACCGGCTGCATCATCATCTGGGTCAACACAGTTTTGCCGCCACCATTAGCCAGAAGCATCATGGTATGGATGCCGTCATTGAAATCAAAGACCTCATCGTATATATGTCGTGTATCGTTATAGATCAGATTAACCACTCTGAATTTACTTAACTTAGGCATTGTCTTCCTCCATAAGGACGCTGGCGTCGCTGAACAAACGCTCAATCATCACTTTTCGTTTTTGGTCTAAGAAATGGTGTCCCATCAGATCTGTCAGCTTTCTCGTTGGTCTGATGTCATCATAACCGTACTGAACGAACAGATTCTCCCTTACAAGAAAGTTAACAACACTGCGCACATACCCATATTTGCTGTTGATAAGCCTGTGCTGCTCATCATCTTCCGGTAGTGCATTCCAATGTTCATATATAGATACGACGTTATACCTGTTTCCTCCTCTTCATCGAGCACGTCAACCTTTGATGAGGCCTGTTGCAGTCTTTTACTTGCAACAGAGGACACCTCTTCAATACTGACGTAATCTCTCGTCTTGAGACTCTCTCCAACACCGTTATAGAACAGCTCCAAAAAGAGTGTGATAAGGTACATGGACATATAGGCTGTAACATTGGTCCTTTTGCTTCCCGAAATATTCCTAAGGTCTTCCATCTTCATCCCAATCACATCGTTGTCTTCATAGGGCATCAAGTAGATGACATGATTATAGCGCCGAATCCATACCTTGAAGCTTTCTGCAATCTCGTCCACCACCGCCTGAATTTCACGGTCGGAATAATCATTGTACAGGTCTTTGTTGTCGTCTATGGATAACTCGCCTTTATCAAGTAAAAAAAATACATAATGGCCAGTGCTTTCTTATAATGATGCCTCATTTCATCCGTATGCTGTTCAATCATTTCTCTCATATTCTCTTCCATAACCTGCTCCCTATATGGTCGTTTCTAGTGCTTCAATAATCAGGTTGCTGCACTTTAGATATTTCTTATCCTTACTGTTCACAAGTACAGCGATACCTTCCCCCCCGCTGTGACATCTGATTTGTTTCAGGGCCCTAAGTGCCGAATCATCTTCCAGAACTTTTATATAACTATAACCAAAATCGAAGTCCTCGCCCGGTTCATATATATGCTCAAGGCTTTCTTTTTCAATCTGTCGAAGATTCAGAACTCTATCAGCATGCAGCTGCAGCAAGACATTCCTAAGCAGCTCCACATCCTCTACTTCTGAATACACTCTGTCAAGACTCATCCTGTGCTTGGGATCCTTAAGCACTGCTTTGAGAAGTGTTCCGACCGTCTTAGAATAAACACCCTGCACATAATCAATTCGCTCTCTCATCAACTCCCCCCCATGGATGTCTTCACCTTTTTCCAGGTAATAATCTTCTTGAAGCTCGCTTAAGACCTCAGATTCGATTTTCTGGGATGCATATGCCTTGGCAAAGTTGAAATGTCTCTTTGGTCTTGGCATAAACAAGGGCCTCAATATGGATGCCATACCGCCAATATCAAGCATCTGTTTCTCTAGCGGTTCGAGGATGTCCTTCTCGATATCCATTCGGTTCTCAAATCCGATGTATAGAACATTACTGATGGCATCATCATAGACATCCGCCAGTGTCTGCTGTTCGTTGAACAGTTTTATCTGCTCACCAAGCAACTGCTGCAAACGGCGTTTGATGTAATCAATATTCATAAGATCTTCGGTCATTTTCTCAGTACTGTTATCCGTATAGTTCTGTTCAAGATATTGTTCTTGAGTCCTTTGAATGAGTTTATAGAGTTTCTCATGCTTCTCCTTCTGTTCATTCAGGGTCTCGAAAGTATCTCTGTATGTCTGTTCATACTCAAGTGTACCAAAGCTGCCGATATCCTCCTTGATCCTTGTCACATACTCCCTAATCCTCTGAATCTGCTTACGATTAAGTGTAAACAGGTTATCGACACTATCTCTGGCAGAACCAAAATTCCGCTTCTGTATGGCATACTGAAGCTTGAGCTGCTCAAAGCTCATCTGCAGTGATTCCTCTACTTCAAGTGTACCAAAGAGAAACTCATAGCCTTGAGCAGTCAAGTTATAGCTGAAAATCTCAGCCCCCCCCTCCAATCGGATAATCCTGTCTTCAATAAGCCTGATGTGAATCTGAAGCGGTTTCTCTTCACCAAAATCATAAGTATTAAAATAAAAGGGCTTCCCTCTGTTCTGAAGGGCTTCTCTTACAAGATATCTGGTTAAACCTTCATAATCGACGACCTCCTCAATGTCGCTTCTAGCAACGATATAACGAAGGAATGTCTCCATGTCCTCAAGGGTACAGTTCTGTTCAAGCAAGGATTTTTCCATAATGAAGCACAGCAGCTGCATTATCAGGTTCAGCGCCTGGCTCTTTGAGATAGAACCTTGTCTAAGGCCCTCTTTGATGCTTGCTTTCTCATTAAGAAAGCTATGAACAGCCACTTGAGCCATCCTCTGATGAAAATTCTCCAAAAACTGATACATTAGCTATCCTCACTTAACATCTGTCTTAGTACACGTCGGTTCAGAATCTCCTGTGGCACATACATATCATTAGCAAATTGCTTGATGACATGATCTATTCGTTCCTTATCTAAAAAAAAGCCAAACAAGCCTGTATTTTCTCTTGTTCCAAAGAACGTTGCGACTTATGAATCCGCCATCTTTCCTGTTCGTCTGCAAGGTTTACCATCATGCTGTAAGGTTCTTCCCACAGTTCTATGGCAAATCCCAATTCTGATATCTTTTCACGGAGAGTCTCATAGATTCGAAGCCCCCCCTCGTCGTCCAGATCACCAAAATAATAAATGGATGACATTCTGTTATTAAACCACTTCTTTTGGTGATTTCCGAGTTCTTCCACACTTCTTAGAATCTTCTTTCCCTCACCGTAAATTATGCTGTCAAAATTTCCAATCCCCCCCTCTCTTAGCAACCTGCTCATGGTATGCCAAGTATCCTTGTTCTCAACAATAAGAATACGCTGTTTCTCGTCTTCCTCTTTTGAATAATAGATAAAAGGTTCTGGTGTCAAATAGATATTGAGATAGTCCTCTGTCAACCTCAAGTGACTTAGGACTCCAAGTAGTCTGCTATAATAGACCTCTTTCTCATGACAAAATATGTCAAAGAGACGTTCATTAACTGACATCACTTCATCAAGTGGCAAGTCTTTTCGGTTATGATAATCTATCAATTGAAGAAGGATTCGTCTATCTCTGTCATAATGACTGAGATGTTCTTTATAATATGTTTTATCAAATGCTATAGGAAAGCGCTGATTAATCTCTGCCTTCATGTCATCAAAGCATTCTGCTTCTTCGATGATTCGATACTTCTTAGCCAGTGGCGGATACTTGCCGTTTGTATCCTTGCCGCCCTTTGTCGGCTTAAGCTTGCCCGCTGCCTCCAATGCCTTGATCCTGTCATGGAAAGCTTGATAATCATGGATGCCCCATGGCTTGCTGCAATGTCACTATGTCTTTGATACCTTTCTTGAATCCTGCTACTGCCATAAACACACCTTTCTTTATCACCTTGCTCCGAATATGAATTCTAACACATTCATAACATGAATTCCCTGATCTAGAGACCTTGGTTCAGAATCTAGCGAAAGAATATATTTGGGATAGTGGTCTTTAACTGATTTTAAAGGGCGAATTTCTCGCTGATAGGTTTCTTCGGATCCAATGGTTACTGCGACTTGAATGTAAAGTGTTTCTAAGTCTTTTTTTTAGCCACAAAATCTATCTCATAAGCACCCACCTTACCGATATAGACTTCATACCCATCTCGAATGAGTTCAAGGAATACAATATTTTCCAGAATATGACCTCGATCTGTTCTTGCATGACCAACAACAAGGTTCCTTAAACCAATATCTGCCACATAATATTTTTCCTGTGTTTTTAAATGCTGTTTTCCCTTGATGTCATATCTTTTGACTTGATAGAGTATATAGCTCTCCATCAATCCTTGAATATATGATTCAACTGTATGACTTGATATCTTTCGACCTGAAGAGGTCATGCTATCGCTAATCTTCTTCACAGAAACAATAGAACCAATTGCATCAAAGAGAAAACGTATGACACTGTCAAGCATCATCACATCTGCAACTTTCTTTCTTGCAACAACATCCTTTAAGATTACTGTGTTAAAGATACCTTCTAGATAATCCATTATCAGGTTGCGGTCCTCTTTCAATTCCAAGGCATACGGAAACGAGCTAATCAAAAGGTATTTCTGGTATAACTCGTTAAGATTATTGGTTTCAGTGATCCCTCTAGAAAATTCCTGCAGACCTAAAGGTAACATGGCTATTTCAATATACCTTCCTGACAACATTGTTGCTAGCTCACCTGAAAGCATATTGGCATTCGATCCTGTTACATACAGATCCATGTTCTTACGAATATATAAACTATCAATAACTTTTTCAAATTCTGTAACCAACTGAATCTCATCCAAGAACACATAATTCATCTCAGTATGTAGGTTGCCAAGAACGTATTCGTGAAGTTTCACTGGGTCCAGCAGGTGGCGGTTGTTCATATCCTCAAAGTTAATATACAAGATTTGCTCGTCAGATATGCCATCGTCTATGAGTTCCTGCCTGAACATATTAAGTAACGTCGATTTACCACATCTTCTGATACCTGTAATGACTTTAATCAATTGTTTATCCCTGAATCCACGCAGTTTTTTTAAGTACATTTCTCTTTTTATCATATGGCACCTCCTTTTTAAAGTATATTTCATTGTAAACTCTTTTTCAACTAGTTTTTGAAGTGTATTTCATTTTTTTTCTTCTGTTTGTATCTCACTTCCTATCATCTTCACATAGCACTAACAGATTGTCACCACAGCTTAATCTGCCTATACTGATACTTCTACTTAGCTATTTATCATGAAGTACTGTTACTTCTATGCTATAATGGCATTACAAAATATTGTTACATACCAAGGAGATACTATGAATATTGGAATCGTAGGCGCAGGCCTAATTGCTAAAGAATTACTCATCTCAAGTCAAAACATCCCTGAGATTAACATACTGGCGCTTCTTGCCAGACCCGAGAGCATTACTAAGCATCAACAGCTATGCAACACCTATATGATTCCACATTTATACATTGATTATGATGAGATGTTAAGGAACCCTGACATAGAAATCATCTATATTGCTATACCTAATCATCTTCACTATGAATTCTCCCTTAGAGCCCTTAAAAGTGGCAAACATGTTATATGCGAAAAGCCATTTACCATTACTACTGATGAAGCAAAGAGCCTTAAGGCTGCTGCCATCCATAATAAGCGTATGATCTTCGAGGCCATCTCAACCATTCACCTGCAGAACTTTGTAGGTATCAAAAAAAAGCCCTGAGTACCAGAGCCCTAGGTGATGTCAAAGTTGTTCACTGTAACTTCTCCAAAATATCTAGTCGCTATGACGATTTCAAAGCTGGAATTATCCATCCAGCATTTGACCCTAAGTTCTACGGTGGTGCATTAATGGACCTGAACTGTTACAACCTGCACTTTGTGGTTGGTCTTTTTGGTATGCCAAAGGCTATTAAGCATTACCCTAACATAAGCAATGGTATAGATACTTCTGGAACTGTTATCCTTAACTACCCTAATTTTATCTGTATCTGTACTGCCGCCAAAGACAGTAACGGGAAAGCCTTTGTAGAAATCCAAGGGGGGGACGCGGGCACCATAAGCATTGAATCGCCAACAAGCCTTATCGAAGCTTACACCGTTACTTCCAAGGATGGCATCGCAGAAAAATATAACCACAACCTCTATGAACATCGAATGATCAACACTTTTATTGAAATAATAGGTATAATAAAAGCCAATGACTTCGATCAATGTCATCAGCTTTTAGATCATAGTATTTTACTTGTCACCATTATTGAGAGGCTTCGTGAATCTAAATAATGTCATTGAATGTACAACTCAAACCACATTAAGATGCCACTTTACTTAGAAGTGGTATTTTTTTATGACTTGACTAAACAATACAAATGTTACTAACCATGTTATGACTGGCATGTCCATACATATAGGCCAAAACTATTATCTGACATCTTTTTTATTTCAAGCTTTACTTAGGTCATCTAACCAATTGATTAATCAAAGTATATGCCTGTTTTCCTATTGAATCAAACGCCATCGTAGTATCTTGATATGTTACCAAGGTGTATAATGGTAATAGAAATAGGTACACATTTCGTAGTTTTGTGTCACATCAATTTCAACTATCCGTTGATAGAATATAGTTGTAACATCAATCAGATTATTTAAGGAGGAAGTAATATGAAACGAAACTTAATCAGCTTACTACTAGTCATTGTAATGGTGCTTAGTACTGTAGCAGGATGTGCAACAAAAGAAGACACAACGGATACAGCTACCACTAAAACAACAGCAACCGAAGAGAAATCAACGGAAGCTGAGACAGAAGAAAAAAAATGTGGCAGAATTAGAGCCTATCACATTAACAATGACCACCAATGTTGTTGGGGGGGAACATGCAGACATCCTTGAAGGATTCGCAAGAGAATATGAAGCAATGAATCCACATGTAACTATTGATTTTAGTGCTCCAGGTGGTGAGTATGAGAACCTTATGAAAGTAAAAATGGCAGCCAACGATATGCCAGATATCTTTTCGACACATGGTTGGGCCAAGAATAGATATGGTGAATTTCTAGCAGACCTTAGTGGCAGAGAATGGGCAGGTTCCGTTATGGAAGCTTTTGCTCCTATCGTCACTTCTGATGAAGGTGCTCTTCTTGTCCTTCCATTTGACCAAGACCAATCAGGTCCTGTATATAATGTTGCAATATTTGAAGAATATGGTATTGAAGTACCAGCTACCCTTGATGAAATGATGGCAGCATGTGAGACAATCCTCACTGAAAGTGGTGGCGAAATAACACCAATATTCTGCGCCGCTGAAGGTTGGCAAGAGGCCCAATATTTTGACTTCTTTGCTACACCATTACTGATTAGCCCAGAAGATAATTATGCTGATGCACTGCTTGATGGCAGTTTTGACTGGAGTAACTGGGACTACCTTCCAGAAAAATGGTTGGAAATGTGGGATAAAGGTTATATCAATGAAGATATTTTTACAGCAAAATTTGATGACAATGTAACCTCCTTTGCTTCTGGCAAGGCAGCAATTGGATTCTTTGGTGCTTATATGATTGAAGAAGCTAAGAAAGTTAACCCTGAGTTTAAAGGAGACATGATGCCTATTCCTTCCATCTACGCTGATGATGAGCCAACATGGGTTGGTGGTGAGAAAACCACCCTTGGTGTATGGAAAGATTCTGACAATGTTGAAGAAGCTATGGCCTTCCTTGATTTCTGTTCAGCTAAGGAACGCGTTGAGGCAGTATGTTCTTACACTAAACTTCCACCAGCAATCGAAGGTGCTGCAATGAATGCTGGGGGGGATTTAACTGAAACTTATGCAAAATATTCTAACTTAAGAACCTTCCCTTACTTCGACCGTGTTTATATCGCAAATGGAATGTGGGATGTAATGTGTAAGAACTCACAGGCATTGCTTGGTGGCGCTATTACACCAGCAGAATTCTCAGCAGATATGGAAAGTGAAAACACCAGACTTTCAAAACTTGCTGAATAATCTTTACTGACCTGAACAAGGATATTTACATCTTTATATTCATGGGATGTGAATATCCTTTTCTATGCCCAAAATGAAAGGATTTGAGTTAATGAAGCGGAATATACGCCAATTTCTATACTCTCCAAAGTCTCTAAACCTAATGTATTTGCCGGCACTGTTGTTCTTTACAGTTCTGATTTTCTACCCCCCCTTTTTGGAGGGCATCACTATCTCATTCAAAGAATGGAATGGCTACTCACCAAAATTTCTGTGGGTAGGACTTGAGAAATATCAGCGTCTGATAACTGATAAGAACTTCTTTGTCACAATGAAAAACACCTTCACATATGGTTTCGGAAGTACAATACTACAGAATATATTGGGACTTACATGCGCCATACTTATGGACCAAAAAATCAGGGGGGGAGAAAAAGTCATCAGAACGATTGTCTACCTTCCAGTGGTCATTAGCCCACTTATTATGGGCTATATTTGGTACTTTTTTTTCAAGTTTAATGGGGGGGGTGCCCTTAACGATATGACTGCCTTACTTGGCAACCCTCCTATAGATTGGCTGGCCAGTGCAGATCGGTCCGTCATCATCATAACCATCGTCAACACCATACAATATATGGGTATCTCAATGGTTATCTATTTGGCTGGTCTGCAAGCCATCCCTAGACACTTCTATGAAGCAGCATCAATCGATGGCGCCAATGGATTACAACAGTTTAGGTCGGTTACTTTGCCACTCCTGATGCCAGCCATAACAACAAGTGTTGTCATTAACATCATCGGTGGACTCAAGCTCTTTGATGTCATCATGGCAATGACCAATGGCGGCCCAGGCTATACATCGGCCTCTATATCAACCATGGTTTATCAACTCTATTTTGTCAGAATGGATGCTGGTTATGCTGCTGCAATGGGTAATGTGATGTTTGTCATCATCCTTATCATTAGTGTAATTAATCTTAACTTCTTTAAGAATAAGGAGGTGGAACTATGAGAATACTTAAACACTTCATCGTGTACACCCTTGGCCTTTTGTACCTGATACCTTTTTATATCATTATTAATGTGGCTTTTAAACCTACATCAGATCTAAGCTCATACTGGAATCCACCAAGTAGATTTGATTTTAGTAACTTCATTAATGCTTGGAATGAAGCCAACCTTGTTACAGCCTTTAAGAACAATATCATTATCACTGTTGCAGTTGTTGCACTAGTGGTTGTCATCGGTTCTTTTGCGGCCTATCCGCTGGCCCGTTACGAAAATAAACTAAACCGCTTTGTTTATATGTTATCGGTATCTTGTATGATTGTACCACCACTAACCATTTTGGTTCCCTTATATAAATTGGTAGTCAACACTGTTGGCACAAGCACTTATGCAGGTATCATTATGCCTCACATAGCCTACCAGCTACCAATAACCATATTTTTGTTCACTGGTTTCATTAAGACCATACCAAGAGAGCTTGACGAAGCAGCCTTAATCGATGGCTGCTCAAGATTCGGCATCTTCTTCAGGATTCTCTTCCCTCTACTGAAACCAGTAACTGCTACTGTTATCATCCTAGTAGGTGTTGCCATATGGAATGACTATACCTTTTCAGTCTTCTTCTTACAAAAAAAGTTCTATGCACACCATCACAGTAGGCCTCAACCAGTTCTTTTCAATGTATGAAAACCATACCAACTGGGTTGCTGCTGGTTGTATTATTGCTTCACTGCCTTTTACCATATTGTATCTCTTCCTTCAGAAGTACTTTATCAAAGGTCTTTCAGCTGGTGCGGTAAAAGGTTAAATCAATATCATTCGTGACAAAAAGTAACCCCCCCAGGATATGTCAACGACTCCTGGGGGGGTTTTACTATATGAACTAATATTGACTCTCTATTTTTTTTGACTTTCAGATGGATGATGACCAAACCTTTGCTTGTACAATTTGCTAAAATGCCTGGCACTATAAAAACCTACCGAATTGGCCACATCATTTACTTTCATATTCCCATGACTAAGCAGTTCATGAGCCTTATCCATTCTGATGCCCGTTAAATATCGGACAAAAGTGATGTCTTCCTTCTTCTTAAACAATGCGCTTAAGTAGTTGGGTGTGATATGGAGCATCTCAGCAATCTGATTAACACCGATGTTATGCATATAGTTCTTCAAAACATAGTCCTTGGTCACTTCAATAATATCTGTGCTTTCTTTGATTTCACTGCTTAAGGCTTTCTCAGCCATCTTTTTTTAGCTTATCCAGAGATAATTGAATATCCATCACTTTAAGAAGTAGAAGTCTGGTATCCTCATCTAGATTCCTGGACAACAATTTATCGACAATACTGATGACAGCTGCCATCTCACCTTCATTAAATAATCTATAGAGTTGGTGAATATCTTTTACCGTCTCTAAACGCTCTATATTTGAAGAAGTCAGTACCTCACTTAAGGTAGCTATATCAATAATCGGTGTATCCCATAATAAGAATCTTAATTCCAATAAGTTCTCAATCTGCCTAATTTGTCCTAGCAGACGGTCTTCGTCAAACAACTTATCTGAATATAAAACAAAAAGCTTAGTAGCATCATCCGTATACTTATGGGCAAGTCTTCTCATTGTATTAAGCATTTGGTCCGTAATGTCCACATCATCCCTGCTGCAAACCACATATGTCAAGTCTACTCCGCTACCACTAATGGGTACAATCTGTCGATCTTGGTTAATATACGTTCGAAAACTTTCATTCAGTTCATTGTATAAGCTTTTAATGATCTTCTGTTTGGATTCTTTGTTAAAAACATCTAAATGTAAATGTATGCTCTGATAAGTCTTATATTCCTCAATCAGTTTGTTGTCATCTAGTAGCCCACTGTAGAGGGAATTTATCTCTGATTCCGCTTCTTGATTGGCCATCATAGCTAGATTCTTAAATTCCTCACGAATGTCTTCGATTAATTGTTCCAGCTCAACAGGTTCTACTGGTTTAAGAAGGTAATCCTTAACACCAAGTTTGATGGCTTGTTGTGCATATTGAAATTCCGAATGACCACTGATGACCACCCATCTGGCACTCTCCACCATTTCTTTTCCAATACGTATGGCCTCTAAACCATCCATAATAGGCATTCGAATATCTATAAATATAATATGGTAAGATTTTACACCTATGGCATTGATCACCTCACTACCATTAGCTGCTTCATCTATATCCCTTTCATTTATACCTAGGTCAAGCAACATACTCTTAATTGTTGAACGGACTAAATATTCATCATCAGCTACCAGTATTCTCATTATTGTTTCCTCCTGTATATGGAATAAGGATTCTGACTCTGGTCCCCCCCTGACCAGGCGCACTATTCACCTGATACACGCTTGCAGCATCCATCAATTTGAGACGATTAATGGTATTGGCTATACCGACACTGTTTTCAAAGTCAACCGCCTCTGTATCAAACCCTACACCATCATCGACGATATCTATTACAATGTAAGCTATTGAGTCATCCTCAGCATTAACATATTCTTGGTATACACTTAACTTCAGATGGCCTTCTTCACTTTTCTTTTCTAAGCCATGAATAATGGCATTTTCAACCGTAGGCTGAAGCAATAACTTTGGAATTTCAATTCCCTCAAGTCCCCCCCTATCCACCTTGAAATCAAAATGGATACGGTCGCCAAATCGCAACTGTTGTAAGGCACAATAAGACTGAAGAAGACTAATTTCATCACCAATAGTTGTGACATCATCCTGTTCAAGAATATAGCGCATTTGTTTGGTCAAATTCAGTATCGATGTCTCCAATTTGGCTTTTTCACCAAGTCGGTTCAAACCAATGAGGCCTGTCAATGTGTTGTAGAGATAATGAGGCTGAATTTGAGATTGGAGGGCATGAAATTCTGCTGTCTGTTTCTCAATAGTCATCTGGTATTCCTGCTCAATCAACTTGTTAATCTGGTCAAGCATCTTATTAAGACTATGTCTAAGATAAGCAAACTCATCATCACCATTTTCATCAAAACGTAAAGCTAGGTCTCCACCTTCAATCTTTCGAATTATGGTTAACATCTCGGTTAAAGGTTTGGTCAATAATTTAGATACATTCATATATAGAACTACTATGACAAGAACTCCAACAAGAATAATGGAACCACCAACAATATAGATTCCATTAATCTTTTGAGCCTGCTCTGTTTCAGATAGCATAACATGAATTTCCCATGGTAATTTGTCAAAATCTCTTTTGATGACTTGGTAGGATTCCTTATCCTTAATCGATCCTGTAGAATAGATTTGCTCTCCATGGCCATCTAGCACTATGATGATGGAGGTCACACCAAAATCAAGGTTTTTTTTAAGAGCTTTTCTAGAATGGCTGTGTCCATGTCAGCCATAAGGACACCAAGTTGTTTCTGTGTAATTGGGTCGTTAATTTGTCTAACTACAGAGAACACTTTCTCGTTCTTACCAATATAGTCCTGAGTGTGTGCATTTACGAAGATAAAATTCTCATCACTGGCTAAAGCTTCCTGATACCAACTTGCCTCCAAGACCTTGAAGTCCTTTTTCATTGGAACAACTCCATTTTTTTTGCTTGTTATGACCGTAGTCAAATCATTTCCAATAAAAAGAGCATTCACTATATCATCTCTAGTGTTTTGTAGATAATAGGATATGGTATATTCAATATTTTGACGTATGATGAATTTCTCGTACTCAGTCAAATCCTCATACTGAGAACTGTTGACCATCATAAGTGAATCGAGAAATTCCTTGTTATAATAGGGCATTATAGTAAGACGTTCAAGCTCATCGAAATAGTTATCGAAGTTATGCTCAATCGCTGTCAAAGTACTGTTGACAAGAACTGCATCTTCTTCCTGCATGGTATTGGTGAAATAAAATGGTAGTGCTGTCATCAGAATCATTGACAGCAGGACAATGGAAATGATGAACAGGCCAAGTAGCCTGAACCTAAAAGAGTTCGGAAAGCGAATCACTAAATCAACTCCTTACACATACTTGTGTCATCATTATTATAACATGTGGAAAAAGGCAGAGAAAGAATTTCTTCTTTCTCTACCTACCACTTATATGAAGTCTATGGTCATCTCCATGACCTCTTCTTCAAATAAGGCTACTACTTCCAGCAAACCTTTGTGTTTGCCTGTAACAATACTTCCACCCACAGTTGTTATCTTGTCAATGATGTACTTGTGTGGAATCTGAATCAGATAAGTTTCTTCCTTGCCTGGAATTCCTTGAAGTTTAACACTATAGCTATCTGACTTAAAGGATTCTCCAATCACGCTGACTGCGCCCATACTTACATGCCTGAATGAAGCTACTAGATGTGGCTCCATCTTGACTGGTATTAAGCCAATAACTTGACATTCTCCAAGATTAAGTTGGCTACAATTGATAACAGAATCCGTAATGCCAAGATACTCACGCTTCCAATAATCTACAACATGATAGGTCTTGTCTGTGCTTACACTAAGCTGTTTAAGCCTAAGATCAACTGCCTTCAATGGTAGGGTTCCTACCCTAAGTACTACAGTCCATTCCCTCTTATTTTGGTCCATATGAATGGCCCACAAGGTAGAGAATGGATGGTCATTGTTTATAGTTGGCGAGTCACCTGACATATTCCATGCATCATCAAGGGATACACCCTCAGCCTTAACAGGTTCCTCCCTTGGAACCGCAAAACCATGTAACTTGGTCCAAGTAAAGGCTGCATAGTCCATATCCAGTGGCCCTGTTTCTCCTGCCATGGTTGTTAAGGTTGGAAGGTTTCTCTTAAAAATCTCCAAACGGTCTTCATCATAATCACTTAGTGAGTCTGATAACATTAATAAACTTCCAGTTAATGCCACCATGGAGGTAACTGTCCTAGTCCACTCAAGCTTGGCCCTACCGCAGATATGGTCTGGGTCATTAAGGAAGAGGATTCTCTGGGTATGAAACCACCTAGCACTTTCAAAAAGCTGCATCCTTACACCAGCCCAAGTAGGATTGGCATCCATCGCTATTCTACAGGCATCTACCAGACCAACAACTTCTGCCATCACACCCCCCCAAGACGCAAGTAGGTAAGCCTCTTCACCAATACCATCACGAGCTGCTTGTATATAGGCTCTATATTTATCCCTGGCCTCATCATTGGTCATAATACCTTGTCTGACAGCTTCATGCAGACCATCGAACAACAGATGTCTAATAGCGTCAGTTTTAAAGTAATCATAACCCTTCTCACGTAGCCCTTTATAGAATGGAAGCACATGTGTCTCAATGGATTCAGGGGGGGAACATGTGATTAGATAGTCAATCCATTCCCCCCCTAACATCAGGTCGCCGTCTACTCCTTTTATAAAATGGTCTGCATAATTGTTGGCGAAATCCTTGTTAGTCACATTAGCGTTGGTCCATATTCCCGGCATAAGCCCGGCTTCTTTCACACTGTCAATAACCCCCCCCTCATGACCAGCTGGAAACTGATTGTTCGTAGTTAACCATCCTTCTGATAATGGTTTATGTTCATCATACGGTAAAGGCATTTTCTCAAATCCATCATCCAACTGCACATATTCGAAACCATAATCCTTTAGGTGGTCACTAAAAAAACTTTGCTGCCTCTTCCATATCATCCTGTGTTACATCACGTCTAACTGCTTCCCAAGAACACCAACCTGCAACAGGCTTCGTATCTGGTCTAAATTCCCATGGTTTATGGTATTCATAGCCAAGATGCTGTCTATAATAGTGCATCTTCAGATTAATGAACCAAGGTCTTGGTCCAATCTCTACTTCAATAATGCCGTAGAGTTCATTATTGTCATTGTAAGCAAGCTTACTTCCTTCCCAAGACCATGGCTGACCCAACCATTCAATCATAAGGTCCTGATGTATGTCATATAGTCCATTAACGCCTGTCATGAGTGGGCGACCTACTTGTCCAAGGATTGCCTCCTCATGGCCTGCCCTTTTTGGTCTCATATTCACGGCGTCATGACTAAGTAAAAAAGTACAAACACAAGTAACTGGCGTGTCTACCATGAAATAAAGCTGCTGCATGAATGGCTTATTCTGCAGATTGCCGTCTGACCCATGCCTAAAACCAACTTCTTCCTTCCCTGGCACAACTAAGGTAATAATGTTTCTTCCGTTGTACTCATAAGTCAATGTCCTAGTCTCATCGTCCCACTTATGCAGGGCATGTGCCAAGGGAGGTTCATTTAGAACCGGATGGTAATTCATATTGTTCATTGTCTTTATCCTCCAATTATTGCCGGTGTCATAGGTACTTCATATTCATGAAATTCTGAAGACACCTGAATGTTCTCTGTTATCTTGACGGTTGTTGATTCTGATAGACTAATAAGCTGGTGCCACACACCCTCGTACAAACATACAGGCTTATCTAGTAAAAAAAACTTCAACAGCTTCTGGTTCCTTAAATTCTGCAACAATCAGTAGGCCAATACCTCTTAGAGGTTCGAAGCTTTCTTTGGATAAGGGATGTCGCTCAAGAACAGCACTACTTTTTCTTGTTACATTGTATGTAGCAATTCTCCAGCCAAAGTTGCCTTCATCGATAATGACTTCAAAATCTCCATCACCTATTAGATTTGTGTCGATGACTTTGCCATAAGGTGCAAAGCTATCTTGATTGATTGTTCCTATTTTCATTTGTCTCATATCATCACCCAAGTCAACTTTATCACATAAAAAAATAGGCGCCTAGGCGCCCATTTCTATAATCGATGTACTTGATTCTATTGATTAGTCAATATGCATACTTGATGGTGTTCTTCCTTTGGACAACTCATTTGTTGTCTAGTGGGTGACGATTAAGATATAGTAAAAATCAAGGGTCAGTCAATTCAAAGCCACCCATAAATAAACGTCATTCCAAGGACATATCCAATAAGGGCATAAACCCATTTCCCACCAAATTTATAGGTAGGGATCGATGCCAAATTAAAAATAGGCAAAATCATCAAGGCTATGTACAAAATAATTGAAAAGGGTGTATATGGAAGCCATCTCTCAAACAAGAATACAAAGGCAAGAATAAGCACATTGTTATCTAGGGCTAAGCCTTTGTATGTTTTTTTGTCAATCAAACCATAGATATTGAAGTAGCTTAATCTGATGCCACTGACTGCAATAAGAATAAATGCACCTGGTAAGAATATGGGATTAAACTTACCATAGCTAAGGAGAAATATGGCCGGAAACACGCCAAAACTCACCATATCAATAAGAGAATCCAGCTGACCACCAAAATCACCTTGAATCTTTGTACGCTCCTTAAGTTTCCGGGCAATAATGCCATCACCCCCCCAGTCAAATAAGGTTGCCCATATCACCCCCCCAATTAAGGCAAACTTCAAATTACCTAATACAGCATAATAGATTCCAAGTAAGGCACAGGCAAGACCTGCCAGAGAACAAATATTAGGTAAATCTTTAAGAAAACTAAACATAGAAGGCTCTATAGAGCCTTTTGAACCTTGTTCTATCATTTCTTCCTCCTTTTATATATTTTCACTTAACAGATGGTTAAATGCGTCTACAAATTTTTCATTATCTTTTTTTTCTTTTTACGGCTATTCTAATATATTCACCTTCAATACCCTCTTTTGTGGACAAATCCTTAATAAGAATATTGTAGTCACTTAACAAGGTTTCTGTTAAATGGCTTGCACTGTATTTACCGAGAATTTCACACATGACATAATTTGCCTGAGTTGGTATAACTCTTAGGTACTTACTCTCACTTAGTAGTTCTAAAAATTCTTCTCTAGCTTCTTTAATTAGTTCTAAGGAGTACTTATATTCATCACTATATTTTTCGCTTATTTGCATGTAGAATTCTGCTATGGAATTAATATTCCAAATCGATACATCATTCTTAACAAAGTCAATTAGGTCAGAATCTGCACTACATATAATGCCTAGACGCAGGCCTGGAATGCCATAGGACTTAGAAATACTTTTGATAACGATGAGCTCCTTATAATCTTGGAGAATTTTTTCAGATAAGAGTGTTGTGGAAAATTCCGAATTGGCAAAATCAACAAATGATTCATCAACAATCAATCTAATCCCCCCCTTTTTCATGGTCCATTTAGCCAAAATCAAGACATCAACAAGTTCAATAAAGTTACCGGATGGATTGTCTGGATTAATGAGTAAAAGGCTAGAGATCTCCTTATCACCATAAAACTCCATCAAATCATCAATGGTGTATGAAAAGTCTGGATTGTCTGGGTAAAAGGCTACAAGACTATCTTGATCTAATCTATTAGGGTATTCCTCAAAAGTAGGACGGATAACCCCCCCTATTTTGCCCTTAAGGGTTTTCATCAAAGAATTAATTAATTCTGCAGCACCATTGCCTATACACAGATGTTCTTTTTGTAGTCCAAAACATTTGGCAGCTAAGAGGCTATTGACACCTATTCCTGAAGGATAGTTATAAATGAGACTTTCAATGTTAAACTTAATTTCATTAACCATCTTAATTGGGGGGGGATAAAAGGGATTAACTAAATAACAAAAATCAATCAAATTAGAGTATCTCCAGTATCCACCGTATCTATTCTGGATTTTTGCCAGTCTATTTTTGGGGGGGCAAGCTGTGAATAGTGATTCGGCAATGTCCAAATCTTGTTCATCATCTATTTCATACCACACTACATTCTCTATTAAGGTGACTTTGATCTCAGGTCGGTCAAGTAATCCAATTACCTTTAGCACTTGCTCATAATAGGCATTAGTCCCTTGTGATTTGATGTAAGCTTCCAAGAAAGGTACATAATGATTATTGGAGAATTCTTTGCTGAATTTGTATATGTTGACTGTTTTATAGTATTCATCGGCTTCATTATAATCATATTCCGTTTTCCCAACAAAGCTGATAATGTTGTTATCATCATCTAAGGTTATGGCTGTACCATCCATCCAACTTTCATGTTTGGCAACTAAAGCAAGATTTGGATAAGAATCATTAATGATATTCTCCAGTGCCACATCTTCAAATATTAGGTCCGATTCCAGTAATAATGTGTCTTCTTTCAGTAGATATTCTTTCGCTAAATACAAAGAATATATATTGTTGGTTTTGTAATAGATCTCATTTGTAACAAATGTTACTGGTGTATTCACCTCTAAACTAGACACGAATGAAATCAGTTTCTCTGATTTGTAACCAACAACAATAATAACACTCGATAGGTTCAATTGATCTAATTGCAAGAGCATCCTCTCAATCAGAGTAACACCATCGACTTTAACCATACATTTCGCAGAACCCTTCGTTAAGTGTTTAAGTCTTTTTCCCATTCCCGCTGCTAAAATAATTGCTTGCATTTCTTTTACCTTTTTTAACTTTCTCTAAACAAATTGCATTAAAAAAAATAGGTACCATAACCTATGATTGCTTACGCAAGACATAAAGAGTTTCTATACAAAATAGAAACTCTTTTCTAAATTTTTAACTACTCTTCGTAAGTGGAAAGTTTAAGTAATCGAAAACACTGTAACTATATAGAATGAAATACCCATAGGAGTACCATTACGAATAGCTCAAGTTTAATAGATGTTTAAATTCGTAAGAAGTGAGTCTTAAGCATATACCATATAGACGATATAAGCAAATGCTAAAACTCTAGTGTATACTCATTATAGGTCAGTGCTAGCTTTTGGCATGAGATTCAAGCGCCTCTACTTCCCTAAGAAAAACATCTAGAATCCCAGAATCAAATTGTATGCCTCTAAGTCGTTTCATCTTCACAATTGCCTCTTCTAACTCCATAGGACTATTGTAAACATTATCATGAGTCATCGAATCAAATACGTTTGCTATAGCAATAATTCTTGCCGGTATGGAAATTTCTTCACCTGCAAGCCCCCCCTTAGGGTACCCTTGCCCATTCCACATCTCATGGTGTTCTAACACAATCGATGCAATCTCAGCAAATTCGTTAGAAGAACTTAATATATGGTATCCGATTACAGGGTGGCGTTTAAATTCTTTCCACTCATCAATGAACAACTTTTCCTTCTTATTAAGCACTTTTTCTGAAATGCCTATCTTTCCTATATCATGCATCAACCCAGCCAAACGAATGATCTCGACTTGTGCAGGTTTATAGTCCATGGATATGGCAATTTTTTTTCACTAATTTCACTAACACGCTTGGCGTGTAGCGCCTCTTGAGAGTTCTTTTGAAAAAAACCTTTTTGTAATCAAGTCGATTATCTGCCGCTTGACAGTAGGACCTTCTCTTAGTTTATGATTGTACATGGCATCCTCTGCTTTTTTTTAAATACGTCAGCTATATCTTCATCTGCTGATTTTTTTTAGTAGCACAACCAAAGGAAATGGAAGGCTTTATAGATTCAATGTTTTCACCATCAAGCAATGTCTTAATACGCTCTAGTACTTTTAAGGTCTCCTCTCTATTAGATTGAGGTAAAATGATTACAAATTCATCTCCACTTAAACGTGCGCTGATCTCATCTGATCGACAGCCCATCTTGATCATATAGGCTACCTTTTTTTTATTAACAGATCTCCTGTTGCATGTCCAAATGAATCATTCAGTAACTTAAGACCATTTATATCCCCCCCCATAGCTATACTTAAGTAGGTTCCTCTTCGTATCCAGTCTTAATAATTCTTCTTCAAAAAAAACGGCGGTTATACAAGCCAGTTAACCTGTCATGATAACTCATATGAGATATCTCATTCTGCTTGTTAACACGATCGGTAATATCTGAAACCAATAAAGCCACCTGATTCATCTGTGGGCAATAGGCATATATAAGATAACTTTTGTCCATGAATGTATTGGAGCTTTCAAACACCTCAGGCTTTTGAGTCATACAGACACTCTCAAGAACTCGCATCAAGTTTTCATCATTTGTTGGCATGAAGTCACATAGACTTTTCCCAATGCATTCTTCTTTGGTCAAAGCAAATAATTTCAAATAACTATCATTTACATCTAGATATAAAAACTCTACAGCATCACCTTCATGATGGCGCAAATCAAATAAAGCAAGACCTTGCTCCATCGTTGTGCAGATAAGTCTGTATTTAAGCTCACTATCAATCAAGGTCTGTTGAAGTATTTTTTTTCTCAGAAATATCACTAATAGTTAAACAGCAAGTACTACGACCACTTATACTGACCAAGTTGGCTTTCAAGTGACCCCCCCAATAAGTGGTTCCATCACTTCGCTCCATTCTCATTTCCCAATCTTGAGGCCTATGGGTCTTAAGTAGTGCTTTGTTGTACAACTGAAACAACATTTTGTCTTCTCCATATATATAATCACTAATGTTGCAGTCTCTTATATCCTTTGTTTCTACCATCAGATCTTTCATAACCGTCAGATTAGCTTCGATAATATCTCCAAGTTCTGAAATAATCATATAGCCAATTGGTGCTAGATTGAATAGATTCAAGTATCTATCTCCTGATTCGCCTAATTCCTTATGACTCACTTTGAGTTCTTGTGTTTGCATTATTTCACCTCATTCCTTCAAGACACAATGTAATCCTTATCTTCCTAATGCATCTAAAAAAAGTATCAAAAAAACTGCATCAAAATTAATTAATGCAGTCGAGCGATCATAATATATAATTGTACATATATACCTTAGATTCTGGCTTTGCGTCCCTATTTTTTAACAGGTTTGCTATTGAAATCATACTTGATATTACTTATATTATATCATGCAGTCATATAATGGTCAAAATATTCAAAAATGCCCTATTTATAAGACTTTTATAGTCAAACAATATCAACCCCCCCTTTCACTATATGTTATATTGATAAAAAGTATTGAAGGAGACTAACATGACTTTTGATGAATTCTCAACTTATATCACCTATGTACTAGATTATGAAATTCCACCTGAACTTCTAGAAGGTCTTAACTTAGGCGTGATAGCAAGCCCTCGCTTAGAAAGAAATAAAAAAAAGAGCCCCCCCAATTTATTGTCAAAGGTCATTACATTCGTAATAGACTTGGCAAACAAATTGTGCTCTATTATGGTTCCTTTGTGTACTTATATGAAAAGCATACAAGGGCTTCATGGGAAAATAAAATCCTAGCCACCGTTAAACATGAACTTACCCATCATATTGAAGCTTTAGCTGGTCAAGAAGATTTGGCCAAAAAGGAGCAATACGAATCTTTTTTTAAGGGAGCAGAGTAAGGGATAACTTTCCTAGTATATTGCTGAGCAATTGATTTCTGCTGGTAACTTCCGTTTTTCTGAAGATGTTGTAGACATGGGTTTTTACTGTGCCTTCCGTAATATGAAGACTTTCACTAATTTCTTTGTTGGTAGCCCCCCCGTCAAGTATCATTGCTATAATCTCTTTATGTCTCCCGGTCAAAACATGCTTGGCACGAAACACCACCTTAGACCTTGCCAGAGGTATGGCTGTTATATTTATGGTATTTGTCCATGTGCTTATGACATACGGTTCTATGGACCTTCAAAATACTAACTATGCATATGTTATCGATTTCTTTGGAGGGCCTCCTGCAGTACCGGTCTTCATGAGCTTCATTCGCCGCTTCATAAAAAAAACCGATATGGTGGTTGGCCATAGCGGTATCGATCATGCTTATAAGTCCAATACTTTGGGGGGGCATTCAAACTGACTCTCAACTTGCCAACTGGTTCTTGAACTATCTATGGGGGGGCAATAGTGATTTGGTATACTTCCCCCCCGTCTTTGGCTGGCTGTATTTCCCCCCCTTATTAGGCATGGTCTTCGGTGCCTTATATAAATCTGTGTCTTATGATGAAAACTTCATAAAAAGTCTATGCCAACAAGTTTAAGAACAGCAATTTTGTTAAACTCATCGGATATTGGGGGGGTAACTCATTTTGACGGACTTGACTTCTGACAGGTTTGACCTTTTTTTTCTTCAACAAAATCTTGAGCATCTTTTCTGCATCGTCACACCCTTTATCCTCTGGTCTTGTCGTGTACGTATAGTCATAATATTCCAAATCATAACCTGTTTCCTCTAGGATAAGTCCTTCTCTTTCGATAAATTCGAATAATCGACCAAACCATTCTGGACCACATTCCTTTGCTGATACTTCAAATGCATAATAGGTACCTTCACTTCTGTCAAAGTGTACAAAATCTTTATTCCCTTCATAAGAATCTACTGCCACAAGTGGTGTATAACTAAAACTTTCATCCGTAAAATCTGTATCAATCGCCATAATAGCCTCCTCAAGATTAATGTTACTGATCTTCGCTTTCATTACATTCTCATGCAATCCTCCAAAATTAATTTCATCGTGAGCGTCATATCGAATTACTGTTTTTATTCCAACATACTTTTGTTCCTTTAATTCTATAATTTCATAAATCATAAATGTACCTCTTTCTTTTGCCATTAACGGTTAACCACTACTATACTTACTAGATGATATAAACACCAATAAGTCTAAAGTAAATAAGTACTGAATGAAGAATTACACCACAAAGAATAAATGATACAGTGGAAATATAACTTACTGTATTTTCCTTTATGAATGCCATTTCCTTGATATATCTCACACTTCCAATAAACAACAGCAATAGTGAGATGACAGGTATTAGAATTAACACACGTAGCAGATTGCCAAAGTTTGGTTGTACCATCAGGATTGGATTTAGCAAAACACTTAGTAGAAGAATTCCAAATGTGCTTATCGGAAATAGTAACGTCACTCTCCCTGACCATAGCAGAACTTTTCTAATTTTTTCTGTTCCAAACAATGATTTCATAGCTTTATTATAATAAACTTTATCCATAATCATTAATAACAGCATAAGGATAAATCCACCAGCATACAAACCACCGATGAATCCAGATGTTTCTAACAAGGGTATTTTGATATAAGCCTCATGAGGTTCAAAATCCTGAAAGGCCCTAGTAGGAAGACCGCTATCATCAAATTCGAATACAAGTATGCCTTGCCCGTCAACTTCCCTGAAGACACCTTCCTCTACCTCAATGTAGTTGGTATCTCTAAATGTTAATGTACCATCAGTATTTGCCTCTACTGTTTTGGTTCGACTGACAAAGTACAAAAGTTTATCCGAATTCCTTTGTGTTCCTCTCGCCTCTTTATAGTCTCCAGCGTACATATCAACCCTTTCTTTATAATTCTCTATGGGTTGATGGTCAACAAGTGACACTGGGTAGAATCTGTTCAGAAAAAGTTCTCTGAGTGCATTTCTACTCTCCTCAGCATGGGCCGCATTATAAGAAATAAATAAACCAACTTCCTCATTTGGAATAAGCATAACCATTGATTTGTATGTTGCGTTACCACCTGAATGCCATACAATATCAAGATTATTTCTTCTCCACTGCATCAAACCAAGAGCAATACCTGGAAGACGATTATCTGACCCATAAGCCCTTTCATGCATCAATGACATATAATCTTCACCTATAACATCTGCACCCTCATATTCTCCATTATTCAAATGCATAATCATGTATTTCGCCATATCGACTGCTGTTGTACTCATACCTCCAGCAGCGGGGGGGTAACATACCGATGGATCTTCATAACTTGATAAAGTTCCACCGATCTTTATATGACCATAAGAGACATTGTCATAGAGAGATCGTGATGGTTCCATAAAAGTCGTTCGTTTCATTCCAAGTGGTTCAAAGATGATTTGACTTACATAATCCTCCAGTGGCATACCAGAGATATTTTCAACAATCATCCCCCCCCGATGGCAGCACCATAATTCGAGTAGGAAACAATATCACCGGGCTCATACATAACTTCTCTATAATCATTCTTCAAAGCCAAGTTTGGGTCTGGTTCATAAACAAATAACGAGGTTAATTCATCCTCAAATCCAGCTGTATGCGTCATCAGATGTCTAATCGTGATTGACTTATCAAAATCATTGACATAACTCAAATCGCTGACGTACTGTTCAACTGGATCATCGATATCAAGCTTGCCTTCTTCATATAGTTTCATAATCGAGTTCCATACAAACACCTTTGTTATCGAGCCTATTCGCGTGATTGTATCTGTATTGTAGCTAATATGTTTCTCGACATCAGCATCTCCATAAGCGCCAATAAATGCGACCTCTCCGCCCTTGACAACCGACACTGTAACACCTGCCAGTTGATTTTCATCAATCTGTTTTGTCAGTATATCATCAAAAAACGTCTTAAGATTCTCTTCATCCATCTGAATGGATTCCTCTCCATGGCTGCTGATTCCTATAGATATTAATAGTATAATGCTCATCATAATACTTAGTAGCACCTTACAGCTTACGCTCATTTTATTCATTTCCATTTCCTCCTGTCACCGCTTCGCTTCACTGGAATTTGTAACTGATGCATGACTTTGGACATGCACTCTCGCATTCACCACAGTTGATACATTCCATATGATACATCGAGTCTTTCTTAACCAGTCCACTAACATCTAGACTCATTGGGCAAGCTTTATTGCATTGCTCACAGTCGATACAAGCTTGATCTGTTTTAGCCACTTTAAGACTTTTGATTCTCAGAAAATGACCTACAGCTGTTCCAACAATTGGCATAACAGACATTGGACATCCATAATGACACCCACCATTTTTACCAAATCCTATTGAAAACGATAAGATGGTTAGCATAATGATGTAGTATCGAATCAAGTCTCCAAAACTCTCAATAGAAACATAAGTCTCTAGGTTATAGAATAAGTCCCACTCAAGTCCCGATAAGCCATTGACTATTCCAATAACAAATAGAGAACCCCCCCATATTGTATTTAGAACCATTCTAAAATTTCTTAGCCATTTAATAGGTTTAAGCTTTTTGTTCATTGCCTTATCAGCCATCATTTGCATACCGCCAAATGGACATACATAAGAACAAAAGACTCTGCCAAGAAATACTGACGTTACAAGCACTAACATGTAAACGACAAATGATATTGTAATTAAACCTTTTAATATGCCTTCCACCGATAGGAC
>JDSG01000066.1_pt1 | contig 47272 bp, 54 predicted proteins | sample 199341 | NCBI WGS metagenome assembly JDSG01 (sample SAMN02584197, study PRJNA231836) | bioreactor metagenome | isolation source: continuous culture bioreactor short generation time transfer1 day 52 after... | place: Germany: Bremen | reverse complement strand
GAAGATAAACTCATCAGAATTAAGCCATTTAATAGTATCTTCATATATCCACTTCTCAGAATGATAAACTTTATCAGCATTCTCCGATTCCAAGCTATACCGGTAAACTCCTTGGTCAATACTATTATCTCTAGTTTCTGACATAACATAATAGACAAAATTACATTCTGGTGACCAATAATAATTTACTTCTTTTCCAATTATCAATTTCTGTAAATTATCATCCTCTAAGCTCCAGATATTAAGCTCCCTTACTCCACTATCTGACGACAAAATAATTGCTTTGTCATCATTACTAGACCAATCAATTGTTAGTAACTTACCCTTCACTGGTGGCTCTATTATCCTGTCCTCTTTGGTATCAATTATTATTTTGTCAAATGGATTTAATTGATAAAACCAGAGATATCGTTCTGATTTTGATAAGCGAATATACTGCACATCACCAGTTTGCTTAATACATTCACTCTCAATTAGATTGCTTTGGTAATTTATCTCACTACTCTTCTTATCAACTAAACTTAAAACACCACTTTGACTATATTCAACATAGTTCTCATTTAGAAAAGTACTTTCATTCTCCTTTTCAACTATCAGTTCCTTTGTGTCAAGTACATACATGTCATCATTTGCATTAGTTATGTTCTCAAAGAGTACGTATCTACCATCGATAGAAATACTGTCAAGTTCTCTAAAGAATACATTTGTTTCATCATCTTCCAATGAAATCTCTGTACTTTTCACACTACAACCACTACCAACAATAGTGATAAGTACTAGTAATAAACACATAACACTCCTTAATCTGATATACTTCAATATCTCCACCTCATTTAACTATTACTCAGTATTAATGACCTAATGTTCTGATACACTTTGTTGCGACACCAAGAGTGAGTTTGATGATACACTTCAAACTTGAAAGGAGTTACGACTATAGCAAATAACATAAATGAATCAGTCTTTCAAAAAAAACATCCAACCCTAAAAATTTAGATAAAAAAGCATAAGATTCTATAGACAGATCTAATAATAAAAATACTCCCCCCATCAATCACTCTAATCAAGTCATCAGGCTTCGATTTAAAAGGTTGATTATTAAAGTACAAACTATAGCCAATATTATTGACACCCTCCAGTGCCTTCTTAGCCGCTATTGTACTTAAATAAGATGGCTCTTTAGATGCAAACGATGCTTTATGAGCTGGTGGGAATTGAACATGTCTATCGACTTGATAAATAACTTCTGATACAGTGTTTGGAAATCTTGAATCCTTCACACGGTTCAATACTGTGTTGGCTATTGCCATAGCCATTTCAAGAGATACGTCTCCTGATTCTACCGTAACTATTTTAGACAGTAGATATAAGTCTTCATCTGTGTACCATCTATCATAGATATATTCTGATGGTACCAAAACTTCCTCATCTACAATTGATACTGTGTAAGTGGACTGGTCCCATGATACCTCTGCTCCAAACTGTTCTGATACGAATCTAAGAGGAATCATTGTTCTTCCATCGACAATAAATGATGGTTTGTGCATCTGCACCATTTCATTATTTACTGTAGCCTCTATACTCCCAACCATAATATCAATACTTTTTTTTCATCAAATACTATTGAAACTAATTGAGACTCAGCATTCCACTCGATTGTTCCGCCTAACGCTTCAACTAGAAAACGCCCAACGACATACACTGTATCATCTACAAGTAAATGGTTTGTATCTGAATATAGATAATGCCCATTGATTGTAACTGATGATTCTACTATTAGATTGTTGTCGAGGCTCTCTGCTTGTAATTGAATCAATAAGCTATTAAGCATAATGATTACCAGCAGTATTGCGAATAGTTTTTTCATAGTCTATCATTCTCCTTAGAATTATCCTCCATATCATTAAATGATTATAACATAGTGAACAGCCGTCAACATTTTGTTGACGGCTTTATCTATCCTAAAAGATTTTCTATTCTATTTAAAGTAATTCAACTCATCAATGGTTGAAATCAAATCAGACGCCCCCCCATTGGCTACCAACTCAGATACATTGGTAATCTCATCAATATCATCTTTTTGTGAAGCTAAGGAAGATAGATTGCCATGCGACAATTCTTCAATGAATTTTAGTTGCCCATTGATTTTATTGATGTCTTCATTCATGCTCATTATCTGACCAATGATCATTCCTGAATCCACCTTCACATCTTCAACTCTTCCGCCTATTTCTGACACAGCTTCATGAGATTCATTCACAGCATCCACAATCATGTTGACACTTTCACTAATATGACTGACGGATTCATTGGTTTGTTCAGACAGCTTTCTAATCTCGTCTGCAACAACAGCAAAACCTTTACCTACTTCTCCTGCTCTTGCTGCTTCGATTGAAGCATTCAGGGCAAGAAGGTTTGTTTGACCCGCTATGTCTTTTATCATATTGATAACATCTACAATCTTTTCAGATACATCATGAAGGTTATCCATCTTATCAACTGTTATCTGTACGTTACTTTCAACGTCTTTGAATGCTTCGGTAAATTTATTGGTAATATCAATACAGTGAGTCCCTTTTTCAACTGCACCACCACTAAGTTTACCACAATTAATTGTGTTATCCACTGAATTAGAAGATGCGTTGTGAATCTCATCCGTTAAAGAATTCACTTCTTCTGCACTGGCTAATAATTCTTGTGACACTGCTGATAGGGATTCACAGGATTGTTGCGCTCGCTCTACAAGTGCCAGTATTTCTCTTTGGTCTTTGGTAATCTCGAATATGAATTCTGGCTCGCCATCTGAATTGTATAGCCCACTATAGCTACATAAGGTTGGCAAAGCTTGTCCAGTTTTATCATATAGTAAGATTGGTACGTCTGTTCCATGATTACCTTCGTACGCATCTTTTTGAGCAGGACATATTTCAGGATCACAATACTTTGTTTTGAAAATATCATAGCATTTCTTACCTATGACTTCACTACTTTTGTAGCCCATCAATTCTTCCATTGAATCTGACCAGAACACAATATTGAAATCCATATCGCGTACATAGACGCTACCGGTAGCAGCCTTCTAAATTGCTCAAGCATCAACACATCATTTTCTTTCTTTGAGTGTTCCTTCTCAAGTTCTCGGTAAGCCCTTATTATAGACCTTTTAGATTGGAACCTTCCAAATTTCTTCCCGTTGCTCATCATATTAAATACCTCACTCCTATTATTTTTAAAACCTACAGCAAAAGCAAACGTTTACCATAGATGTTTAATTCCACCCATTACTCATCTCTATAATAGTATATTTAATGTATGAACATCTGTCAACACATCTATAAATTCAAAGTAAAAAAGCAAAAAGCCTGCCGTAGGACACTTTGAGGGAAGTGACTAAAGCAGGCTTTTCAACCATCTGATATATTATTTTATTCTTAAGGAGTAAGAATATCTAACTAAGTAGTGAACTCACAGTCACCACTTATGAAAATAAACGTAAATACTAATTATACTCAAGTACAATCTTCACAATCTTTGTGACTTCCTTGAGTCCTTTGATGAAGTTTATTGATAGTTCATTCTCTTCATCTTCTAAATCACTAATGTATGAGGTATTAATATCAATAATTAAGGATGCTTGTGTTGTAACATCGGCAACAGCAAGAGTTTGGAACTCATAGTCTGTTTTCCAGGTCAAACCATCAATACTCACTAATGAATAGCCATCTGTAATCACTTCCAAAGTTGCTACATCTGAGGCTTCAACTTCTTCAAGTGTGTCAAATGTAATGACTTTAGGGCTAATCTTTGGACCAAATTCATTGTATGGTAAGTTTATAGTAAAGTTCTTGACTTCTACATTACCATCTTTTTCAAAGTTAATGTCCAGCACCGTCTCTTCTTCATCAAGACCTTCTATATAACTATCGTCTAGTTTGATGATTAATGAAGGTTGAGTTGTAACATCAACGACAACTTCAACTTCAATTGTATAATCTGATCCATAGGTTAATCCATCAATACTGTCCAATGAATAACCATCTGTAATCACCTCAATTGTTGTTTTAGCTTTAATATCCTCAAAATTCGTATAAGTGACACTCTTTGGGCTTATGCTTAAACCAGTCTCTTCTGGATCTTCAATATCAATCTCACCTGTATCAGCATCATAGCCAACCTTGAGTCCAAATGTCTCAGATATAAATCTTAGTGGCACAAAAGTTCTGTTGTTAATTAGGCCAGGAAGAACATCCGTACGACCAAGTTCTTCTCTCTTAACCCATGCCTCTCCATCTAAGTCGTAGATGATGATTGTTCCACCTGCAACATCAAGCTCAGGTTCTTCATCATCAACTGGCTCTTTGTAGAGGTCCTTCAAATAAAAATCTATTCTGATTTGTCCATCAGGACTGATGATTGTTGCTATAAAGTCATCTGAATTCCACTCAACTAAGCCACCCATTGCTTCAGTGATTGCCCTTACTGGAATCAGTGTTCTACCTTCTTTGATTACAGGAGGTGTATCAAAATTAACATGTCGCCCTTTAACCTTAATACGTTTGCCATCTATTTCTACAAAATTCTTTAAGTTCTTTTCGTAACCTTTTAGGTGTTCTTCTTTGTGACTATTATTTTGTCCATTACCTTTACCATTATTTGATTTGGCATAGGACATAGTTGATACCATCATAGTCATTATGACCAATACAACCAATATACTTTTTATCATTCTTTTCAATTTAAAACGCTCCCTTCGTGATACATATCTATATACTCTCTAACATAGTATACGTATAAGGGAACGTTTATTGGTACCTGAATATTTATATTACTAACCTGTAATCTTAATGTCATTGTGATACACCAAACTATAAGTTAAAGGTATGAAAACCAAAGTCAAGAATGTACTCACAAGTAGACCAAAGACTAACGTGACAGACATAGGTTTAAACAACTCACTATTGGATAGCATCAGTGGTAGTAGGCCTATGACGGTCGTTACTGTCGATAGAATAATGGGTCTAAACCTAACAACCGAAGCTTTTATTGCCGCTTCATCCACTGTCATTCCTTCACGCCTCTTCAGATTGATATATTCCATAAGGACTATGGCATTGTTAACCACAATACCAATCAGACTGATAATCCCCCCCAGCATACCAGTAAAAGATATTGGCTGGTCCATAATAAACAGCCCAAACATAGCACCCGCTGCAGACAGAGGTAATGTTAATAAGATGATTAGTGACTGTCTAAAGTTTCTAAACTGTACCAGTAGAATAGTAAATATCATTAGGGCTGCAAAGACGGCTGTGAAACCAAGATTACCAAAATAGGTGCCAATCTTACTGCTTTCACCATCATAGATAATCTGAGCACCTCTAAAATCCACACCCTCAATCTTATCCTTGAAACCTTTCTCAATGGTCCTACTGTCATAACCTTTCTCAAGGTCTGACATTAATATGATTGTATTGTCACCATCATACTTTCGAATAGCTGGTCTTATTCTTACAAGCTCAATATCACCAATATCTTTGAGAAGATGTTTATTACCTGTGGCGCTAGATTTAATCATCAAATTCTCTATCTCTTCAGCAGTCTCAACATTACTGGTCAACAAAATATCGTACTCCTCACCATTATGCCTAAAGATACTTGCTTCTCTTCCTCTTAGAGCTATACTAACTTCATTTAGAACATCATATTTCATCAGACCATAATAACTGACTTTCTCTTCATCAAGAACAATTTCATATTCATAGGTATAAGGGTCATAATCTGTTCTAACATTGGATGAGCCTGGCACTTCTTCCAGTATCTGCTTCAACTCACTTGTCATAGACCATAACTGGTCAATGTCTTGTCCCTTGATACGCATATAGATTGGGGGGGCACTAATTGGCTCAGCATATTCAAGCTCTTTAACAGTCGCTTTACCTCCAAGTAAAACACTATCAATCTTGTACTGGAGTGCTTTGGCATAATCCGTATTCTTTTTATATCCGCTGGCTATAAGGTCAATCTCCATAAGAATCTGTGCATTCTCAGGAATCTCAGCATTGACACCCAATGTATCATAATACTTTGGCATGCCACCGCCAATGGCTGTTGTATAATGCAAAATGCCTTCTTCCTCATTAAGTAATTCTTCAATCTGATCCGTAACACCTTTGGTATAACCTGTGTCGATATTTTTCTCAGCTTTGATATCCATATACATAATGGTCTTATCAGCTTTTGGGAAAAAAATGACATTCAGCAAGAGAGCCGAACTCCCAAGTATTGAGATGATGACTATTCCCACCATGAATGCAAGTCTCTTACGTTTCATACTAAGTTCAAGTAGCTGTTGCATCAATGATTTCCTTTGGCCTAGTCTCGGTCTATCATTAGCCTTAAAAAAGACATAAGCAAGTGTTGGTGTTACCAAGAAAGCAAAGAAGAATGAGGCAATCAAAGCTAAAATGACCACTTGAGGCAAGGACTTTACATAGTCCCCCCCTGCTATAGAATCAAGCATAATGAGAGGTGAAAAAGCAGCAACCGTTGTAAGTGTTGAAGTCAAAATCGAAATAATAACCTCTTTGGTACCACCAATACAGGCTTCCATCCTTTTCTCACCAGCGTCCAGTCTATTTTGTATAGAGTCACTAACAACGATGGCATTATCTACCAACATTCCTAGTGCTACAATAAAGGCTGTAATTGAGATTGCATGTATTTTTATATTGAACAAGGGCATGAATACCAATGTTGTTAATATGGATGTCGGAATTGCAAAAGACACTACAATGGCATTACGAAGGCCCATTCCAATGAATACTACAACAATGACAAGACCAATACCCATAAGTAGGTTAATCAAGAAGCTGCCTAGGGCTCTGTCCACTTCTTTAGGTTGAAAAACAACTTCTTCAAATTGTAATTTCTCCGGTATGGATTTCTGAATTGTCTCAATTCTATCTCTTACATCCCTACCTACATCCAGTACATTCCTATTTTCTTCAAAATACCCTACAAGTAAGACTGACTTCTTTCCATCTCTGTAAAAGACCCTAGATGCGTCTTCGTCCACAAATTGAATGGTGGCAATATCCTTAAGTCTCAGAACAGAGAAGTTATCTCTTGATACGTCCAGTATAATGTTCTCTATATCAACAAGGCTATCAAAGGAACCTTTGATTATTAGGGGGGGGACATCTTCGTTTTCCGTATGCACTGTTCCAGATGGTATTTCAAGATTCTGACCTTTTAGCAAACGGCTTAATTCCTCATAAGAGATATCCAACCTATTCATCTCACCTGCATCAACGTTAATTTCTACTTCCTTACCTACTTCACCTAGCATTTCAAACCGACTAATACCATCTATGGTCTTTAGTTCATCACTAATACGATTACCATAGAAGCTTAGACTATCATAGGAGTAATCTTCACCAGTCAATGATATAAGCATGCCTGCCGTATCTGCAAGATTGGTATCAACCTTCAATTTAAGAACTTCATCTGGTAAGGCGTCTTGCAAATCACCAAGTTCTCTACGAAGTTCGTTCCACAGCTCATCTGTATCATTGCCGTATTTCATATAAACGATAATGGTCGCAATGCTGTTATAAGTATAAGAGTAGCTATAGTCATAAGCTTCTATTTCCATGATGTTTTCTTCAATTTTTTTTCTGTTACAAATTTCTCAACATCTCCTTGAGATGCACCTGGATATATGGCAGTAATAATTGCAACTGGTGGGCTAAGGTCTGGCGCTTCTTGTTTGGGTAATACTGTATAAGAGAAAATGCCACCAATAAGTATTAAGCATAGAGCGTAAAAAAACAATTTTTTTTATGTTCAATGGCCATTTTAATCATTGTTTCACTCCTCCACCAATATCATACTATTTTCACTTATACGATTAAGATTACTTGTTATCATACGGTCACCAATATCAAGGCCACTGACAATGGCATAACCTGAAACTATTTCTTCTACAACTACTTGACGTATAACCACCAAGCCATCCTTTTCCAAAAATACATAGTCGATACCGTCATTCATTAGGGCAGTAATTGGGATTCTAATAACCTTTCTCTCACCAAGTACAAACTCACAGGTCACGATTTCTCCAACCACATAAGCCTCATCTGGCAAGCTTATCTCCACTTCATAGAGAAAGTGTGTCGTATCTGGAACCTGAGCTACACGGATGACTTCACCATCAACAATTTGATCAAAAAGGTTAACATGAACTCTGCCACCAACATCAATGTTGACAATATCTTTTCTAGTCACACCAACTGTAACACTTTGGTCAATGCTTCTAACAATAGCAACCGGATAGCCAGCTGAGACCAATTCACCGGGTTCATACAATTTATCTACGATGACTTTAGGCTCATCTAGTATGTGAACAGCATCTTCTAACATCATCTGCTGAACTTCTCGATTGGTCAATGCCAGTGCCAGTTGTGCCTGAGCTGCTTGAACGATTTCAACTTCAGCACCGTTTAGAGCCTTTTGGTAGTTTTGCTCTGCAAGGGCATAATCACTTTGCGCTAAGGTTAATTCAAGCTTTAGACCCTCAAGTTCAGACTCACTAACAACCCCCCCCTCTTCATAGAGTGCAACTACATCTGAGACTTGGTCCATAAGATAATCGACAGCTTCACTGGCTTTGTTAGCGATATGGAAGCCAATGATATATCTTCTGGCCTTGTGCCTTTATTGGCCCTATCATAATCAGCACTGGCTGCTAGAACTTGGTTCTTGGCCGCCTCGAGGGATAGTTCAAGGTCTTTTGTTTCAAGTGATACAAGCTCGTCTCCTGCTTGCAACATATCACCTATTTCACCACCATAAGCTGCAACTCTCCCACTACTTTTGAAGCTAATACGTTCTATTGCAAGTGGCATGACAACCCCCCCTTGGTAACTAAGAATGTCTTCAATTGCTTCTTCATCAATTCTTACGACCTCAACTGGTGTTATGACTTGTGTAGGTCCACCATCGTCTTTTAGCAAATGACCAACAAGCCTTATGCCCCCCCCTACCAGTACAATAATGGCAAATATGATGCCAAGTGCTATTTTCATTTTCATAACAATCTTCCTTTCGATTCTAATTACTTCTAACTGATCTCATGTAGAAGTAACCTCTTACCATTTTGTTCACAAATGTCATCAATGTTTCATCCAGTTCATCGTCTTCTACATGATTGAGTAAGTCGATAACAGAGAACACAATGGCATTGGTCAGTGCACTTGCCTCAACATCAGACATCTGCATTGTGGCAGGTGCATCTTGCCAAAACATCATGAAATACTTCTTAAGCATATCAATGAAATGAACAATGGTCTTTTCATAATGCTCATCTTTCTCTCCTCGAAGCAACATTTCAAAAACCTTTTCTTCTTTTCGATATAAGCCAATGAAAGCTTCCATTGGATTAATAATATTGATTTCAATATCTTCCCTGCTACTTAGATGCTTGTAATCCTCTTTATCAAGGACTTCTTTCATAATGTCGTTAACACCGTTATACACGCCATCAATAACCGCACTATATAATGCTTCCTTGTTGTCAAAATATCTATAGACATTGCCAACCGAAACACCAGCTCTAGTTGCTATCTCCTTAATAGATGCTTTCTTAAAACCTTTATCAGTAAAAACCTTCACTGCACTTTCCTTAATAGTCTCTTTTACTGTATCTTTCAGAAATTGCGCCATAAATGAACCTCCATTCACTTTTACCCCCCCAAAATAAACAGGTTTATAATAATGAATACCTATTCATTATTATAAACCTGTTCTTATCTTTTGTCAAAGCTTAAGGTCACTATGGTTGTGTCATATTTTCCTAATTGCCAACATGTGATATTTAGATGCTGATTCAGGATAATCAACATACTTTTCATCCATAACTTGAAACTCAAACTCGGATTGTTCTATGATTTTCTTGAAGGTTTCTTCCCGCCCTTTTCCCTTTATAATAAAGTTAATAAATATGCCGTCCACCTTTAACTCTCTCAATATTCTATTAACGAAAGTGCTTTCTTTCTCCATATCGTTCTTATAGAAATGTAACATAGAATCTAACAAAACAATATCTATATTCTCTTCAATATCCCAATTGTAGACATCAGCCACCACAGTTTTGAGCTTAAGACCATGCGTCAAAGCTCTATTCTTGACTACTTCAATCCCAACATTAGAATGATCAACAGCTATAACCTCATACCCCCCCATCTTTGCAATCGGTATGGCGTCTCTACCCTGCCCACAACCCAAATCGAGTACCGTGCCTTTTGGTGTATGATTTTCAAAAAAATCAATCAACTTTATAGGGTGCACCAAAATACTTAGGCTTTTTGTAATAGTCATCATATGCAATCTTAGCCATTCTTGACCCTCACTTTCAATTGTATTTCATAGAGCTCTTCATCCTTACCAAGCACCATACCAAGTTCAGGATGCTCAAACTCCAATACCAAATCATCTTCAATCACCAAGTGGTTACTCATAATAAAATTATCTATATGCCTCTTTAAATCACCTAAGTCGACATTTTCACTATAAACATAGAATACAGATAGATATAAGCCAGAGCCATACTCTTTAGTAATGACATTATCATTCTCATATAGGTCTGCTGACAAATCACCTATATCAAAGCAAAGCTTTGAAAACCCAGACTCCTGGTAATCAAGCATACTATAGTCATAACAGGATACAAGAACCCTTTCATTGTAATATTCTTCTTGAATTATGTTCTTAAACTCATCATAATAACCTTTAGGTGTTTTATCTGCTATATCCTCTGAATCCAACATTAAAAACATTCTATCTCCATAATTCTTTATATTAAAAGTAATGCTATGTGTTTCATCCTCCAACAACTTCAGTACCATACTAATATTGTTTTGGATTTCTTTATACCTCACAATTCTTTTCATCAACATATTATTATGCTTATCTAGAAGCCTGGCAAAATGCTCCCCCCCAGACACTTCTTTATCCATTATCGATTTCATTTCATCCAGCTGAAAACCAAGGTCCTTAAGAACAAATAATTGTCTTAACTTGGTCAATTCATCAAAGCCATAGAATCGATAATTTCTTTCATTGACTTCTGGATGTAACAATCCTACGTTTTCATAATGCCTCAAAGCTTCTTTGCTTGTATCAAACATTTCAATTATTTCACTCTTTATAAGTTTTTCTCTTCTATCCATAACAACCTCTAATCATAAACTTTTAATTGTGATATATCAACTTTCTTCATATACTTAACGAGTACTACTATAAGTATAGCATCTGCTAGTAAATAGCCTACTGCGACGCCTAGTCCACCCAATATCATTATTGATAAATAGGCTATAATGGGGGGGATTAAGAATAAAGTTCTAGCTACAGATATTATAACAGACTCAATGGGCCTATTAATAGCAGTGAAGAATGAACTTATCTGCAATGGTAGATTTGAAAACATCACTGCAAATCCTATTGATATGTAAAAGAAATTAGCATACTCCGTAGTGAGTGCATCATCTACAAAAAGTCTTAATACAAGTCTGGAAATTGGTATGGAGGCAAGATACACAAGTAATCCAATACCGATTGCCTTTTTAATTGAGTAGTAGAGTAAGGTTTTTAGTGATGCAAAGTCTCTTTTACCCATTAGTTGAGAATATATGGGTTGTAATCCTATCGAAGCACCCATATAAATACTATAAAATAAGACAATTAAAACATTGGCTGCAGCATAACCTTCAAAGTGTGAAGGTGTCAAGAATCTTATAAATGCTTGATTCAAAACAAAAATCATGACTGCATCGACAAACATCATAGCAAAATCACTTAAGCCATTATAGGCAATTCTAGCAATAACTTTTATGCTGATAGTCGGTATTGTCAGTCTTAGGATTTTCGCTTTGAACACATAATAGTATAAGCCTCCAATAAGCATAACGGTTTCACTAATGACTGTGGATATAGCCAAGCCAAATATACCCCCCCAGTTCAACACTGCTACTGTAATTATGTTTAAACCAAGATTCATAATAGTAACAATTATACTAAGCTTGAAGCTGAACTTTGGACTACCATCATTATAAATTAGTACATCAATACCTCTTGCAATGAGCATAATAGGAAATGATAGGGAAATAATCCTAAGATAGGTACTTGCCATCATTATCATATCACCTCTTGCACCAAGGAATATTGAAATCTTATCACTAAATACTAATGAAGGGACAGAAATAATCAAACCTATAATCCCTAGCAATACTATGATACCACTTGAAGTTTTTTTTGCCTTTAAGGTATCCTCTCTACCAATTAGTAATCCTACATAAGCACCTAGACCTCCAATAAATAGAGCTGAAATTCCATAGATGAAATATAGCAATGGAGTAACCAATGTTGTTGCAACCAGTGCACTCGCACCAATAAAAATTGCCGCTATCGTTCTGTCCGCTGTGTGCATAATACTACTGAATACCGACCTCACTATCATCGGTAATGCATACTCATTAAATGTTTTCTTCATATCAAATTCTCCTTTCATGACAATTAACTTACTTCCACTATAAAGTATGTTGTTACAACAGAGTCAAGGGTATTTGAGAAATAAAAAAAGGCCCCCCCTCATTGGGACCTCTCTCATAATCATTTATTCGACGACTCTCTCTTCTGCCTCATTAATATCTTCCACTGTTGAATCATTACTTTCACTAGATTCATCAACAATCTCCTGAATCTCTATATCCACGGAGTAATTAGGCTTAAGGAAGCCATCATTGTCATCAATGGATACATAGATCATTACAACTGAATCGCCGCCAACTGTATTAGCCATATCTGCAATATAGGTCACCGTACCATTATAGGTTCTATCTCTTGCTGCGATTGGTCTAATAACTGCGCTAGCCCCCCCTAGTTCAACATCTTTGATAAAGTCTTCTGATATCTCAGTCTGAATCTCTAAGCGATCTGCTTTTGATATAGTATACGTTCTATAACTTGTATCACCAGTAATATAGTCACCTTCCAGGTATTCAAAGCCATAGAAGATGCCCTCTTCAAGGTGACATATTACATCCCCCCCATTTTCACTTATATATGGATGGGATATTTTTTTCAAACATCTGGTCATAGTCATTTTGAAGAGAAGATAATTCCAGTTGTGTTAATTCATATTCTGCTGAACTAATACCTTCTTCAAGTTCAATACCTTGAACTTTAGTTTTGCTCATTTGTACACTATAGTTAAGGCTGTCAATTTCATCCTTTAGTGTTTGCTTCATTAGAGTGTAATCCAAATTGGAAGCATCCAAATCATCTTTGGCCCTTGCTTCGCTGTTTTCCATTAGCTTAAGCTCACTTGATGAGATAATGCCTTCATCAAAGAGTACCACCGAGTTCTCAAGTTCAGCCTGTGCATTTTCCCAAGCGCTTTGGTTGGTTGCTATGGTGTTTCTAAGTTGAATCAAATGTTCTGAGCTGCCATTATCATACTTAGACTTTAGGTCATTGTATTTACTTTCAAGTCTTTGGTACTCAGTTAGTTCAGCTTCCAGACTTGTCGATGCATTGGCCAGTTCCAATTCCTTGATTGCCAATGATTGAAGTTTATCTTCTAGGTCATGCATATATTGGTCCATATCTAGTGTGAAAAGTACATCACCTTTTATAACCTTCTGGCCATTATTGGCTACAATCTCTGTAACTCTTGCTGGAAATTCAAGAATAATGTTTTCTTTGACAAGAGGTTCCACTTTTCCAAATGCCTCTGTCACTTTAATAATTTCCTCAGCACCAATAACTTCATCGGCTGGCTCCTCTTTTCCTGAGCAACCTACCATTATAAGACCTGATATTGTTAGTGTTAATAGCAATGTAATTAGTTTATTCATGACGATCCTCCACTTTCCCATCCATGATATTGATAATTCTGTTGCCATATGTCGCTGCATGGCTATCATGTGTTACCTGTATGATTGTTTTATTTTTCTCTATGTTGATGCGCTTGAATAGTTCCATAATCTCAAGACCTGTCTTTGAGTCAAGATTACCAATAGGCTCATCTGCCATAATTAGGTCTGGACTGTTAATCAATGACCTTGCTATAGCTACCCTTTGCTGCTGGCCGCCTGACAATTCTCTTGGCGTATGATCTCTTCGGTCACTTAGGCCAACAATCTCTAGAATGTCATCCAGTTCCTTGCTGTGGTCTTTCATCTTCTTACCATCAAGTAACAATGGCAACATGATATTTTCCTCTACATTCAAATTAGGAATCAAGTTATAAAACTGAAAGACAAAGCCTATGTCTTTTCTACGTAGTTCACTTTCTTCTTGGTCATTGAGGTTGGATATCTCTTTACCATTAATGGCAATTGAACCAGATGTTGGGGGGGCATCTAGGCCACCCAGTAGGTAGAGTAAAGTACTTTTGCCAGAACCTGACGGTCCCATAATTGAGACGAACTCTCCTCGGTCAATGGTTAGATTCACATTGTTTAGAATATTTAATTCCTGGCTACCCATGGTAAAAGTCTTACATAAATCTTTGGTTTCAATGATACTGTTCATACGCTCCTCCAATTATTCATATTTGATGGCCTCAATGATATGCATCTTAGAGGACTTAATGACTGGGCTAATGGATGCAACAACCGATACGATGATGCCTCCTGCTAGTGATTGTACATACAAGAAATTGTTAACATGTAATGCAACTGGTAGGTTGAGAGATATCATGACATAACTGACAAGATATACGAATAACAAACCTCCAAATATGCCTGACAGTCCACCTATCAGTCCACCCGATAATGATTCTAGGTATAACATCTTACGCATTTGTTTCATGCTCATTCCTACCGACCGATACATGGCAAGAGGTCTTTTCCTACTTAACATATTCACCAAGTAGTTGTTAAAAACACCAAACACACCAATAACCATGGTCAGTATTGAGAACCCTTGCAACAAACCAAGAATCTGATTGTTACTTTCTGTATTACTCTCTTGTAAGAAATCCATTGTCCTTGACCAGACACCTGTTCTTTTGAATTTCTCTATAATGGCTTCATTAACCTCTTCTGGGTCTTTATCTGTTCTAATGAAGATATCACTGTAATATTCTGGTTTAAAATCTGCTTTATAGTATTTATCTGAAATCAAACCCATTTGCCCATTGTTCATTAGTGTCACAACAAGGGCTGTTATCTTATAATCTTTGGGTCGTCCATTAATATCAAGGGTGACGATATCACCAACCACATAATCATATTTATTGGCCATGGACTGGTTGAGAATCAGATGCCTGTTATCATCTAACTCCTCAATGATTGCCTCTTTATCACCAATTAGTTGGTAGTCCCAATAGTCAAAATATCGGTATGGGTTAATACCCGTTATGGTTCCAATTGTGTCATCTGTTCCATAGATACCAACGTCTCTTTCCTCATAGGCTGCATGAACTTCACTAACACCATCTACTGCTCTAACACGACCAATGTTTTGCTCATTCACTTGTCCTATCCAAGACCATATCTCATACTTGCCTGAATTATAGACATTGACCACTTCAACACCAACAGAGTAGCTTATTACATTAATCATAAAAAGCTAGATATGCCTATTGTAAGGAGCACAATATTATTGACAACATTCTTATTGCCCCCCCTAATATTCTTAACAGCAAAGGCGCCTTCATTACCAAATGTCTTACCAAACAAAACTTCGAATATCCGTATGAAACCTTTGATAATAAGGGGGGGGACGGTTAAGACCAAGCCAATAATGGCAAAAGTCATACTAATAACATTAATAGGCATATTGCCTTTGGCAATTGGTGTTATGGGGGGGAGAATGCCAAAAATCACTAACATGACAAGACCAATATATTTCTTGTAAGGTCGATCTTTCTTAGTCGGTTCTATTTTATTAAGGACAATATCTTTAACCGATATTTTTGAAACTTGTAGAATCGGTATCATAGAAGAAATAACTGATAAGACAACTGCAAACAACATTGCAGCAATCATATGCCCTGGCCCAAACTGCATCTCAAAACTAGTTGATGTGCCTGAATATGGGTTATAAGCCATAACCGATGTCATCCCAAATAAGATACCTATACCTAAGGCACTACCAATTATGCCACCTGTTACACCGTAGAATAAACTTTCACCAAGCATTATTATATTCGTGGAACGTTTGGTTGCTCCAACACTTCTGAATGTTCCAATGATTGGAATTCGCTCCATCATTATGACTTTGAAGGATGTATAGATAATGAAGATACTAATGAATATGACCAGAATCAACATTATATTGAATAAGGCGGTAATCTGAGCTGTAGATTCTTGTAGTTCTTGTAGCGAAAGAGATTCCTCTACTTCATACCCCCCCTTCATCTCTGAACTGATTCTATCTAGTAAGTCAAACTTCATCTCTTCTTTTGCCTTAATAACCACAGAGTTTACTTTGCCCGGTACACCTGATAGTCTACTGGCTGTATCTTTTGGCATAACCATATTGGTCTGTTGTCCTGTGGGATAAAAAAAACTCCTGTAGGATTTGCTATGCCATAAACAACAAATCGATTGTCTTCTTGTCCAAAAGCATTCATCTTAATGGTGTCGCCTACTTTGAAGCCATACTTTTGTGCATCTGGATAACCAACAATCACTTGACGCCCACCAAAACTTTCATCTGGTAATGATTCAATCAACTCCACAGGATTGAATTTCTCAAGATCCTCAAGGCTATAACCAATTAGGTTAATGTTGATATCCTCTTCCGATTCACTTTTGTAAGTAGCGCCACCAAAAAAACCACCTACAATATATTCAGTATCTTCCTTGTACTTGTCAAATGTCTGCGTGTGAAAAAACGAACTAAAATAATCCCCCCCATTTGATGCAATTCTAATATCGGAATCACCTACTAGTGCACGCATTTGGGCTGAAAAAAGATTGACGATATTTTGTCCAACTGCTGAAGATGCGAAAAATAAAGCTGTTGACAATGTCACAGATATCAGTATCAATATAAGTCGGAATTTCTTTTCTTTCATATTTTTAAGTGTAAACTTGACAAGAATGTTCATAGATACGCTCCCTTGTTAAAAATGACATAAAATATCTATGTCTTATCTCTTTGACACTTACAAGGTTAGCATAATCACTTGTTAAAGATATTAGGCAATTCTTAAAAAAACATTAAAAAAATATATATAGGATTTAACAATTATCCTTTTTCTTACAGGGTAAATATATGATATAATTGTATAAAATACGCATTAATAACTATAATTAATGGAGGTGTACAATGTTCAAACATGTTAAAGCCACTATTTCCACATTTGTTATTGCTACTATTCTACTTATTGCCCTTGGTATATTGGAATTGCTTATACCAGGTCTAATTATTCTTAAGATTGTTCAATTTGTCATTATCATTTTTTTTAGCAATCTTTGGTATCCGAGTTATCCTTATCCAAAATAAATCATTAAGTAAGTTAGATGACATTTCAAGTTCCTTGGAACAAAAAGGCTTATCTAAGACCATTCTTGACACAGATCAATCGTCACCTGAATCAGGAATCTTAAATACCTTCAAAACATTTACTCAAACCATTTTCAACTCTGTCATGGGTATTGAGAGAGATTACACCAATCTTGAAGATTCTATTAACGAGATTGTCACTTCCAATGTTGACATATCCTCTGCTTCCGATGCTATTGCCAAGGGTGCCATACAGCAAGCTAAAGATGCTGAGGAATGTGCTAATATCACTTCCAGCATGGTGACCAATATTGAAACAATGTCCTCTTCTTCAACCCATATGATGAATGAAGCCAGCAATGCCAATGAGTTACTTTTAGAAGGAAATGAAACAACCAAGACATTGGCTGCCAAAAATGATGCCTTTAGAGAAGAACTCCAAGGGATTATCAATGAAGTTAGCCTTTTAACAAATAAAACTCAAGAGATCAGCAATATTTCAGAAACCATTGCCTCTATATCAAAACAGACAAATCTCCTTGCCCTTAATGCTTCGATAGAAGCCGCTAGAGCTGGTGAGTCTGGAAAAAGTTTTGCCGTCGTTGCTGAAGAAGTTCGTAAGCTTTCTTCACAGAGTCAGGAAGCCAGTACTGATATTGGCGAACTACTGGATGTTATTGTGTCAGAATTAAATGACATACTTGAGAAGATTAACCACTCTGAAGCCATATTCAAAGACCAAAGTGAAGCTGTTAAGAGCACTGAATCCTCTTTTAGCGCTTTGAGTGAATTTCTTGAATCCTTTATTGAGGAAGTTCATAAGTTCTTCGATCAATTTCAAGATATGTATGGTATGAAAGATGAACTATTTGATTCTATTAATAACATCGTTGCTGTTTCAGAAGAATCCGCCTCTACCACACAAGAGTTGGCTTCACTGAGCATGTTACAAAAGAACTCTAGCCAAAGTATTGTAGACCTACTTAATTTTATTAGAGTCAAATTAGACGAATTATCACTGATTCGAGAGGAAAATGAGATTGACTCAACTGATGATGTCAAAACCAAAGTCGGATTAGTATTTGACGTCGATGTACCATTTTGGGATCCATGTACAGAAGATGCTATGTCTGCAGCTAAGAAGTATCATGTAGACCTGAAAGTCTCATCGCCAAAAGAGTTAAGCAAACAGAATCAACTTGACATCATACATGGTCTCATTGACGAAGGTTATAATGCTATTGGCATCTGCCCTTGTGATGGTGGTGAAGACTTCAAAAAAGAAATCAATAGAATAATAGATGGTGGTACCAAAGTCGTCTTTATTGGATCAGATATTGAAGGATGCAAAAGATCTGGTGCTATGTTGACAGACGGTTATTCCGCTGGTAAATCCGGAGCACAACATGTTCTTGAACACTATAAAGATGTTAAGACATATGGTATTATTCGCAGGAAAGATGGACCAGAGAACTGGCTCAAACGTGAACAAGGATTTGTTGACACCATGAATTCAAACAAAGATGTAACACTTGTTGAATTCTATATTGACTTTGAAATGTCCCTTGCTCAGTACAAAAAAGCCTTTGAGACATTCTTAATACAAAATCCACAAGTCGAAGTCTTATATAGCACCGAAGGTAATGTTGGAGAACCACTTATCCAATATTGGATTGATCATAACATCACCAAGTGTAAGCTGCTGACTTTTGACAATACCGAGATTGTTCAAAAAGGCATCTCCAAAGGTTATGTTATTGGATCAGTAGCACAACGCCCTTTCATTTGGGGGGGTACAAAAGCCATCAACTGGCTTGTTAAGGCAACACAAGGAAAAGACGTACCTGACTATGAAGATACAGGAACCTTTATTGTTACCAAAGAAAATATTGATATTTTCTAATTAGACTCAAACGATTCGAAGGGATGTGAGCTTAAGAATAAGCTTACATCCCTTCTTTTTTTTGTACGCAATCATTAATCTATTGTAAGTCAACAAAATTATTTCTGTACTTCTAAGTAGACACAGATATTGTTCAGCGTTTCTTCAACCCTAAAGAGTTCACTAGGTCTATTGTATCTGTTCCATATCTTACTATATATTACAAACCAAGCCTTAATGGTATTGATTAACTGGGTCGCTGTATCCTTAGATGGTTCCTTTAAGTATAAGAAGAATCTGTTCATCCAAAGTTGACCTTCAAGGTTATTAGTCAGTTCACCTATTGAAACAATCAGTGATGACATTGGTCCTATTTGAACCTTGTCCAACCTTTCAAGACAGTTCCTAAGATTACAGATGCTATCTTCCAAATCCTTAATAGAGATTTGATCGATTGTCTCTTGAATGTTGCCATATGCATCGTCATCATTGAAGTAATCATAGTACCACTTCATTAGTGTCTCAAATGTTATAGTTCTCTCATTTCCTGCGTCTATAAGTAGCTCATAGTAATCTTTTGTCATTAGGTCTTTGTACCAATCTTGTGATAAATCCCCCCCACCTTGAGCTTTGAGTGCACCATAGATATACATGGGTATTGAACTTGATAGATGGTTAATATGGCCAAAGTCACCCCCCCAATCAGTTATGAGAACACCTGTAGCGTCATGTTCCTCACCATAACTGATCATCTTATCAATATTAATCATACTACGTTCATAATGATTGATGAAATTGTTCCACCCTACTGCAGCAGGACATGTATAATAAGGTCTTCCTAGTCTTTCAAGCACTTGAAAATCAGATTCGTCCACCTCTGCTTCATACCACCAATGAAGTGGCAATGCCTTGGGATGAATCTTATGAATCTGATCTGGATGTTTGAGGATAACATCTCCCCCCCAGTACATGGGAATCTTATCATTCTCAAATACAATTGCCAATATCTTATTAAGGAAATCAATATAAGCGTCTGTCTGTCCTTTTTCCTCAACCAGTGATTGGCTCTTACCTTTACCTATATCGTAAGTCTCATCACCACATATGTTAAGATATGGACTTCTAAAGCAACCACTAATTTCTCTAACCATATCTCTAATAAGGTCAAGGCTAGCTGGATTACTGATATCTATTGTATGATGAAGTTGTCGGTCCATCCAGGAGTATACGGTTTTCTCAACTTTAGGTAACTCACATAGATGAGAGAATTCATCACTTTGTAGTACTTCGTATAGATGTCCAAATGTGGCAATACAAGGAATCAACTCAACGCCTAAGCTATGACAATAGTCATCTAATTCTCTAATATCATCTGCGTCATAGCCATCACGTTTGTCGTTCACACTTCCAAAAAAAGAATATCTAAAAGTATGCTCCATGTAGAGCTGAACTTGGTTAATACCGTAAGTACTAAGAAGACCAATAACATCCCTTAAATAACTAACCTTTGGTACTCGGCCTCTTGTAATGTCAAAAAGTACACCTCGTTGGTCGAACCTATTTATCTTCATCATTTTATTACCTCAATCTTAATATTGTATTAATTAATCAATTTCTAAGTACTTGCTAATTGTTCCACATTGGCTTCAACTGCTAGTTTCAAGGCTCCTAACACTGGTTTATCCGTTGGGACAATCACATGTGACTTTGGTGCCACTTTCTTTGCTTCTTCCAGATATGGGTTCAGGAGCAATGGATTTCCAGTAGCAAACATACTGCCGATGAGAACTAGTGGCACTTCATCATTTTCCATACCCAAGCTTTTATAACGCCTGCAGCATACCGTCCTTCTTCACGGCCCATATTGCTAATAATCTCTTTAGCAACCTCATCACCTTCAGACGCAAGCTTCATGGTAGCAATCGGAATATGATATGCCTGTTCTCTTGGAACTTCATAGTCATTTGTCCTAAAAGCATTACACACTTCATCCATTGTTTTGGCTTCAAAAATGTCCATAATTGCTTGTTCAAGTTTGGTTTTCTTGTAGGTACCTTCATTGGATCTGAATGCATAATGAAGGGCTTGATCGACCACTTCACCACCTCCACCCATGTTGCCTAGTTCATAGTGTAGGTTTCTTAGAATATGTTTTTGACCATCTCTATTCTTACCTGCATGGGCAGCGCCTGTCCCACAAATTGAGACCACGCCATGCTTTGCACCTGTTCTAAGACCAATCCAAGTATCGTTGAGAATTTCATGAGGAATATCACCTACGATACTCTTACATAATGGCCTAAGAACCTCAAAATCCACTTCTTCATCTGCACCGGATAATCCAAAAACTGCATAAGTAATATCCGTCAAATGTAATCCTGCATTGCTTAGTGCTTCATTAATTGCTGACTCGTAGGAGATTCTAGCTACATCTGCACCGCATAATTGATAGTTTCCTTGACCACCAAAACCTTCACCTAATATTGTACCTGATTCATCACCCACATAACAATGGGTTTTGGTACCACCTGCATCTATTCCTAAATAATATCTCATATTATTGCCTCTTTTCACTAAACAAATTGTGGTAGATAAGCCTTATGGGCTTCTACCATTTCATCAAATGCAGCTTTGGCATCTCTCATGTTATGAACAAGAGGGTTGTTTAGTAACGCCAACATAGCCTTTTCATTGTCACCATTTATGGCTGCATCAATTGTAAACATCTCATATTCTTTGACTTGCTTCATTAGTGCACCAAGCGACTCTGGTAGATTACCATTAGCAAGTGGCGTAGCACCACGTTTGTCGATGATACAATTCACTTCCACTGCTGCATCTTTTGGCAGACCTTCAACTGATCCACCATTAAGTGTGTTAACAACTTGAATATCACCTATGTCATTGAATATACTGTCGATTAATGATATGGCTGCTTCTGAATACCTAGAGCCACCTCTCATACTTAGTTCTTCTGGTTTGTCTTCTAAGTTCTCATCTGTATAAAGTTTGAACAAGTCTTGTTCAACTTTCATTACTTGCTCTGCTCTTGAGCCTTCACCCTTCTCTATACTCTCTTGCTCTTCATTAATCATATCGTTTTCATACAAAAAGTACTGCATATAAGGGGGGGATAACATTAAGCCAATTTCTTTGGCAAATAAGTCCATACCATCTATCTTTTCTATGTTCTTTACTTGATTGTCCGATTCAAAATCCTCTTGAATATCAAGCACTTTATCCATAACATCAACACCATCCAGGTAACAATGGTTCATCACACTAAGGTGGTTGAGACCGATGAAGTTGGACTTGATTGCTTCTGGATTCACATCAAGTCGTTCTGCAGCTTCGTGGTGCATGTTAATTGGTACGTTACACAGACCTATACATTTGACCTTTGTTCTGGTTCTAATCACTTCAGTGATAATCCAGATGGATTGGTGAAATTAATGAGCCAAGCATTAGGACAAACCTCTTCAATATCCCTGCAGATATCCATCATTACTGGAATTGTTCTAAGAGCTTTGAAGAAACCACCCATCCCAGTTGTCTCTTGACCTACCATGCCATACTTCAGTGGTATCTTCTCATCTATAACTCTGGCCGCCAAGCCACCCACTCGAAGTTGAGCCATTACAAAATCAGCATCAACTAAGGCTTCACGTCTATCCAAGCTATAAGAGATTGTCGTGTCCATTTTTTTCCTTCTTGAACATACGACTAACTAGGTTGGTATTGATTTTAACTTTTTCTTCCCCCCCAGCTTTTACATCAATTAGAACAATCTCACTTACAGGAAGTGATGAGCGTTTCTTGATAATTCCCTCAACGAGTTCTGGTGTATAACTACTGCCACCGCCGATGACAGCTACTTTTAGTTGTTTCATAATGCCTCCTTGATATAACCGTGATTATTGTTTAATTGAGAAAATGGGGGGGCGACTAAGTCGCCCCCCTTGGTTTTTTTTAATTAACTGCTTGATGCATACGCATCCAAATGTATGTCCTACTTTTTTCTTTTGGTTTGTTTTTCAGCTAAAGGTAGTAATAAGTTTTGGATAATAATTTAATACCTGATGCATGCGCATCCAAATCACTTAGTCGATTTTTGCTCAGCTCATCATAAGTGCAGATGAGCTGGCAAAAGTAGCCTGATGATTTGTGGTCGATTAATTTTCAATTATTTGAAAATTAATTGGTCCATAACTCAATCTTTGAGTCGACGAGTTTGTTGAATTCTTCTGTAAGAAGGTCAACGTTGATGGCTTCTAGTTCTGCCATATAAGCGTCCCAACGTGTATCAAACTCTGCTGGTGGTGCAAGTATCGCTTCTGGAATACGTTTAGCTGTAATTTCGTCGTATCTAGCCATAATCATCGTTGCTTCTGTGTCTGAAGGAATGTTGATTTGCCATAAGACACCGTATGGGCTTTTCTCAAAGTTACTTGCATCTGGGTACAAGTCTTTCCACATCTCAACACCGTAAGCATCCAGTACTTCTTTTTCGATATCAGTATAACCTTCGATGATTGTCTCTTTATAAGTTGGGCTATAGTAATCTCCGTTTGGATCAAGAGCACCTTCACCGTATCCAGCCATGGCCATGAATAGATTCCAATACCTGTTACAGTTGAGAAGTTAGGGTCTTCGTTTTGCATCTTGAAGATTTCATCAGTGAACTTACGATGTCCATCTTCTACTACGTAATGATCTCCTTCAAGTCCCCCCCATCTAGCAAGGATTTGTGCTTCATCCGTACACATCCAATCAAGGAATTTGATTGCTGCAACAGGGTCTTCACAACTTGTTGAGATACCAATACCATAACCACCTGAGTAACCAACTGGTCTAAAGTCAGCAAATGTATATGAATCATCAAGAGTTAATGGGTACATTCCATAAGCACGCTCAGGCATACCAGCAGCAACTAGTGCTACTTCTGCATCCACATATTCCCATTTTGCATCAGCAAGTGCTACAACACGACCTTCTGCAATCTTAGCTTGATATTGGTCATACTTTTGAATGAAACTCTCTGGATCAAGAAGTCCGATATCATTCATATGGTTAAGCCATCTGAAATATTCTCTCTCATCTGGTCTCATTAAGTGAAGTTCTGCCTCACCTGTTTTGGTATCATAATACCACTCACCATCGTCTGGGCCACCTGTCGCTGCAACCGCTGGGTTTGTAGTAGATATTTTGATTCGCCAGTCATCTGCTAGAAGTGAAAGACCAAGTGTTGGTTTATCATTGATTGTAGGATTGTTCTCTACATATTCCTTGATTGCGTTCTCAAAATCTTTTAGTGTCTCCATCTTTGGATAGCCAAGCTCTTTAGCTACTGCATGTTGAAGTTGGAAACCAATCTCTGGTTCATATCTAACTTGACCTACTGTTGGTAGACCTAGAAAATAGATGGAAGGATCTTCTTGTGAATAACGAAGTCTTGCAAGATCATCTCCATATAATTTTTTTGATATTTGGACCGTACTCATCAATCAATTCATCAAGTCTGATGAAACCACCAGCATTAACGATGATATTTGAGTATTCTAGTGCATAGATTAAGTCTGGGTACTCACCACTAGCAGCCATAAATGATAGCTTTTCACTTGGATCCCCCCCAATAGCAAATTCTTTTTCAAGTGTAACGCCAGTAACATCTTTGATTGTTTGTGATACAGGTGACTTGTAACCGTCATCCAATTGACCAGCCGTTGTATCTGCACTCCAGTAACTGAAAGTCATTTCCCCCCCAACAACAGGACCTTCTGCATTTGTTCCCGCTGATTCCTCTGTAGCTTCTGTTCCAGTTGAATCTGTTGCACCACTGTCTGTTGCGCCCTTTTCCGCATCCTTTGCACATCCTGCAAACAATGTAAGGGTCATAACCAGTGTTAGTAATACCACAACCGCCTTTTGTAACTTTTTCATAAATCTTCCTCCTTTTGTGGCTTCACCGAATCGGATCAGCACTATTTAAAGGACTACTTAATCCCATCATAACACCTCATGGCACCAAGTTCAATCCTTATGTTAGTAATCTTTACTAATTAATTAAATATGCTTTCTATATTTAATTAATTGGTAAAATTCCATACTCAAAGTGACTGCGCACCTTAGTCACTTTTTTTATTCCTCTTCTGCTTTTAATCTTTTGCTTTTAATCTTCTGCTTTTAATCTTTTGCTTTTAATCTTCTGCTTTTAATCTTCTGCTTTTAATCTTCTGCTTTTAATCTTCTGCTTTTAATCTTTTGCTTTTAATCTTCTATTCATTTAATTTTTTTCTAGTCTTTATCATTCTTTAAACACAATCTTTTCCATAGGGCACGTTCCAAAAAGAAGTTGATACGTCTTCTTTTTCGAATGCGTAAAGAATGTCATTCCAGATACTACGTATCTGTCATACCCAAGACGAAAGCTATGCTTTCGTAGGACTAGTGAAAGTTGATTTAAGTATCAACTCTTCACTGCTCCCATAGTCATCCCCCCTTTACAAAGTATTTCTGAAGGAATGGATATACGACTAAGATTGGTACGGTAGCCACAATAGTAATAGCCATACGTATGGATTGTGGTGAAACTGTCTTAACATTCTTAAGTCCTTTTTGTTTCAGTACATTCCCTGCTGCTGCGGTGTTGGAGTTATTGAGTACTTTCATCAATTCATATTGTAAGGTCGTCAGATGTTGACTACCGCTATTGAATAAGTATGTGTCAAACCATGAGTTCCAATGGCCAACTGCATAGTATAATCCGATTGTTGCCATTACTGGCTTACAAAGTGGTAATATCACTTTGTAGAATACCTGCAGGTCATTGGCCCCCCCATCTATTTTGGCTGCTTCTTGGATAGACCAAGGAATGCCATCAATAAAGGATCTGACAATGTATATATAGTAGACACCAATTAATCCAGGGATAATGTATACTGCAAATGTATTTAGTAGTCCCAATTTTCTAATTAGTAAGAATTCGGGAATCATTCCACCACTAACATACATTGTGATGGCAAATACAGCTGCTACCCATTTACGTCCCATGAAGTCTTTACGACTGATAACATAAGAGACCGTCATGGTACATATGATGCTTAACGACGCACCAATCACAGTCCTTAGAACTGAGTTGACAAATGCGGTAAACAAAATAGCGTCTTTGAAGACTTCTTGATAATTGGCTAATGTAAATGCCCTTGGCCAAAGGTATATGCCACCTTTGATCGTATCATTGGCCTCATTAAATGAGATAGCAAGGACATTGAGAAATGGGTATATGGTAACGACAAGTACAAAAACCATAAATAAGATAATCAACAAGTCAGCTGTTCTATCACCCAAATTTCTTTTGATACGTCTCTTTTTTTTTTTCTACTTGATTGTTCTAGCGCAATCGATTGATCCATTGTGATTCCTCCTATATTCTATTCCAGGTCTATATGACCGACGCTCCTGTAAAGCGTTTGGCAAGTCGATTGGCTGAGAATAGCAATATGATGCTGACCAAAGACTTGAATATACCGATGGCTGTACCAAAGGAATAACGACCAAGTTTGATACCATAATCAAGAATATAAAGGTCAAGGACCTTTGAATAATCCTGTACCAATGAATTCTGTAGAAGGTACTGTTTCTCAAATCCAATACTAATGAGCCAACCAATATTCAGAATCAAAATAACCACAATGGTTGGGCTGATACAAGGAAGTGTCACATTCCATATCTGCTGCCACCTATTCGCACCATCAACTCTAGCTGCCTCATATAATGAAGGATCAATACCAGTAATGGCTGCTAGGAAAATAATTGAATACCAACCAAGCTCTTTCCATATCTCAGCACTGGTTACAATACCCCCCCAGAAGTACTCTGGAATTGCCAAAAAGCTAATGGTTCATCCACAATGCCAACGAACATTAGAACGTCATTGACGATGCCATCAGAAGCCAACATTGTTGAGAATAAGCCAGCCACGATAACCCACGAAACAAAGTGGGGGGGCAAGTAGGATACTGTTTGTACCATCTTCTTGAACTTCATACCTCTAAGTTCATTAAGTAGTATTGCAAATATAATGGGTAATGGAAATCCAAATACCAATTGTAGGAAACTCATCCCAAGTGTGTTACGCATAACTTGATAGAACATAGGGTCTTTGAACAGGGCCACAAAGTGTTTCATCCCAACAAAGGGGGGGTAATCAAGCATTGTCATACCAGGTTTTGGCTTGTAATCTTGAAAAGCCATTGACCATCCCCCCCATAATGGGGGGGCATATTTGAATACGATGATCCAAATCAAGAAAGGCAGTATCATCATAAATAAATAACGTTGTTTGTACATCTGCTGCCATAATGTCTTTTGTCTTAGTTCCACATTATCACTCCAACTCTCTTTAACATACTTCTATTATAAAAAAAAAGGCGCCCATAGGGCACCTGATATATTCTGGTATAATACTTGAATTTTTAGAGGTTCTTACTTGCTTTCCGATATTGGTTAGGGGGGGTCATACTTTCATATTTCTTGAATTTGGTGGCAAAATAATCTGGGTCTCTAAAGCCACAGGATGCTGCAATCTCATAAATCTTGGCACTTGTGTCCATCAGCATTTGCTTAGCCTTGCCAATCCGAACCTTATCAAGGTAAGCGTTGAAACTCATGCCTGCCTTTTCTTTAAACTGCTTGCCAAGATAACTGGCATTGTAGCCAAACAAATCGCTGATTTCTTCTAGCAAAAGGTCCTCACTAAAGTGGTCATTAATATAAGCCTTGACCTTGCCTATCTTGTCCTCCGGTTGTAGGCTAACTAATATCAGACCAAGCTCCATAATGTGGTATTTGATATAACCATGAAGCCTTCTTATATCCTTTTGCTCGTAGAAACCTTTTATGGTCTCATCATTGAGATAATCTGACTCTTCCAGTTGATGATTGCTCTGAAGTATTGGCATGATTAAGCGTATGTAGAACTGAATATAGTTGGCAATTAAGACCTTTTCTTCCAAACATGCACCAATCATATTTTCTAGTAAAAGTTCTAGGCTGTCGTTGATAACCTCCATATTCCCAATTCCTATGGCTTTTCTAATTGTATCGATAAGTATGCCAGTATCAATTGATACTGTAGACCCGTCATTCTTCATCATGTGATAGGTCATAATGCCATCATCTTTATAGACGTATCTGTATTCAATTAACCTACTTGCCTCAATATAAGAATTGACTATAGCCTGAATTTCTTTGACAGGTCGCCCAATTGCCACATCCGCTTTGCCATCAAAAGATTCATAGATAGATTCGATGGCTTTAAATGTTTTGTTATAATAGCCATCTTTAACCAAAACATCTATCCGGTTACCATGAACACTCTTTACATAACCATTCTTTAAATATTTTGATAGCACCATTTCTACTTCATCGCCGTCCATCATCTGACCCTTGCTACTACTGTCTTCAAATAGCAGTGATAGAACTTGATAGGACTTCCATGGCAAACTATAAGGGGGGGTAATTTTTTCAAATTTGGACACATCCCCCCCATTTTGAAACAATATTCTAAGAGAAGATTCAAGAACAATGCTGCCATCAATGGACGCCTTCTTGTGGGCATCTACCAATGCCTTTACATTCTCTTCTAGAACTCTCTCATCAATAGGTTTTAGAACATAATGATTCACATCACAAGCCATAGCCCTTTTGGCATAATCGAATTCTCCATAACCACTTAGTATGATGAATTTCGTCTTATGATTCCCCCCCTCTTTGTAGAGCGTTTCTATAACTGACACACCATCCATTTTGGGCATTTTGATATCCATTATACATAAGTCTGGCTTGATTGTCCTAATAGCATCAATGGCGCTTTCACCATCTGAAGCTTCACCAATCACCTTACAACCAAGCCCTTGCCAATCAATCAATGTTTTTAGACCTTGTCTGATATTTATTTCATCATCTACAATCAGTACTTTCATATGATCTCCTTCTAATAGGGACTATTATCAATAGGGGGGGTCTTTAATCAATTGGAATCTTTAAGATCACTTTTGTACCCTTACCGACTTCGCTGACAATTGTCATGTCGCTCATAGATCCGTATTGATTCTTGATACGTCCATAAACATTCTTTAGACCTATATGTCTTCTACCATCATAGGCAAGATCTTTTTGATCATTCCTTACATTACGAAGTAGTTCTTTAAGCTTATCATCCTCAATGCCTTTACCATTATCAGCAATGGTAACCATCAAATAGGTGTCTTCTTCAACATCCATAGCCATAACACTAAGGCTAATTAAGCCATTCTCCGTCAAAGACTCTAAGCCATGAACAATAGCATTTTCAACAATTGGCTGTATAAGCAGTGGTAAAACCTTAACAGACCCAACCACCTCATCGGTTTCAACTGTATAGTCTATACGATCAGAGAACCTAATCTTTTGAAGCTCCATATAGTTGGTAACAAATTCCAACTCTTCATTAATGGTAACTAAGTCAGAAGACATCTCAAGACTTCTGCGCATTAATTGACCCAGCATCCTTATGCCACCTGACAAGCTTTCATCTCCATTCATATGAGCTTTCATCCTGAGACTCTCAAGGACATTAAATAGGAAGTGTGGGTTAACTTGAGAAGCCAGTACCTCAAACTTCATCTGCTCTGTAGCAAGGACCAATTGTTTTTCCTTTTCCTTAATGGCAATATTTTCATTCATCAAATCACTAAGACTTCGACTCATTTCATAGAGTTTCTTAGACAACTCCCCCCCAATCTCATCTTCTTCATCATATACATCACCAATATCAAAATCACCCTTAGACAGTCGTTTAATATTGCTGGCAAGGTGACTAATCTTAGCAGTCATAAGTTCTGAAAACCAAAATATGAACAAAGCTGCCGCCAATAAACTAATAAAAATAACTGAAAAACCAAGCCTAGAAGCTTCATTAGCCGGTTCCAAGATGGTGTCAAGGGGGGGCACAGCACTCATTACATATATAGGCAGTACCAAATATGATCTTCTCATCGGACTCAGGAATAACTGAGACTTCATTCCTTTGTAAAATGCCCTTCTCGAACGTTCATTATTAACAATGTACATACCTGCCACATCATAAAGCTTTTGCCCAAGGTCACCTTCTTCATTGGTCGCAATGATTTGACTCTTGGCATCAAGAATCTGAATGTTAAGCCTTTCATTTTCCACAAATCGGTTAAGGTAATCAAGACTTAACAAACTCATTACCGCCATATCAACACCAGATGAGGTCTGGTAATACCTACCAAGGAGTAAAAACGACTTTCTTTTGATGTCATCTGTATAGTATGTGGCAATGACTTTACCGTCCCACAATTTGGCTTGTTGATACCACCAAGTGGCTTTAATCTCATCTGTCAAAGCCATTATGTCTAGATTGTTCAGTAAGGTCTCATTATCTACATAAACACGAATGTCTTCAATTCCTTCATAGTTTCGTTCATATTCTTCAATTTTGTCATAGTCACCATAAGCATTAAAAACCTCTAACGGCGTCTCATACTCAGTCCCTACTATCTCATATAACATGCCATCGGTCAGAATAGCATTTTGGATTGTTACATTAAAATCAACGAATTCTTCCAGTGCAAGGGACACACGTTCCACTTCATTTTCAGCTTCATCAAAGGACTGGTCCATAGCCATCATCTTCATCCGAGTCGTAAGAAATATCCCAACAAAAAGAACAGGCAAAAATACCACAACCAAGAAAGCCATCATTAGCTTGTTTCGGATGCGCATATTGCCCAGTTTCTTCATCATTAATTTAAGTTTTGCCATTCTATCAGAACCTAACGTTTATAGATCTATTTGTTAACTGTTAATTACAATCCAAGCATAGCATCGTCCTTTGACTTTGTAAACCTTAGATATACTTGTTCAAATCTCTAACTTTCCTAGATACTTACCTATATTTTAATGCCTATATATAGCCCATATACCTGCAAGCTATTGCTCAAATAGTTTATGACATTCTACTTAAGTCAAATTGACTGAGAAAGTATGCAACCACTTTCTCTTTCACAACTTCCATATCTTGGGTCTTACCCAGAAGTGCCTGCAAAGATGTGACACCTCTGCCCTCTAGACCACATGGTACTATCCAATCAAAATGTTCTAATTGACTGTTTACATTAAATGCAAATCCATGCATGGTCACTTGTCTTTTAATTTCTACACCAATAGCCGTAATCTTCTTGTTACCAATCCAAACGCCTGTATATTTACCTGGTTCTGATGTTGCCTCGATGCCATACGCCTTTGACAACATCTGAATCATCATCTCTTCTAGACCACCTACGTAATCTTTGACCTTAATCTTTAGAGACCTAAGGTTCATAATCGGGTAGCCAACAATCTGACCTGGTCCGTGATAGGTAACATCACCACCACGACCTACCCAGTTAACGTCGATTCCTTGTTCCTTCAATTCTGCTTCATCAACTTTCAGATGATTAATATCACCACGTTTACCCATGGTGATTACAGGGGGGGGATGTTCTACCAACAAAAGGGTACCTGGATGTTCTTTTGCCACCACTTTTTGAAGCAGCTCTTGTTGGTATGCCAAGCCTGGTCATAGGCCATTACCCCCCCCAAATCTATAACTTTAATTTCTCTATTTATTTTTCTATTCATTTCTCTGTTAATTTCTTCCATATCAACCTGCAATCTCTTTCTGCATCTCTTTCTGCATCTCTTTCTGCATCTCTTTCTGTATCTCTTTCTGTTATCTCTTTCTCTTATCTCATCCTACTACAATCGCCTTATAGCTCTTTTATAAACAAAAAAACAACCAGAATATATGAACTGCTACACCTTGTAATATCGTTATAAAGCTTATGTTGCTAAGCATCTCAGTTATATAGAACTGAGGCGTGAATCTACCTACCAGAACCACCCATTCAATATTGATGAGTTTCACAAAGCCAAAGACGGCCATGGCACTCACTGCTTTTGCATTGGTAAGCCCTTTGACTTTATCCTCACTAATCATAGCAATAAGGAGTCCAATTCCTACAGTTTCAAGAGCCAAGAATAAGCCAATAGGCAACAAATTCAGTATACCATGAATACGATAGCCTATCATCAAGTATCCAATGACCATATAGACAAGGTTCATAATAATTGGGATAAAGAGTCGGTTAAACAAATAGCCACTAATACCAAGTGGTGTAACCCTCAGAAGCTCAAATATCTTAGCATCACGTTCATCAATCATATAGAAGCCAATGATTGTTCCAATCATTATCGGTTGTAACATATAGACCATAGATGTCATGTAGATTCATAGTCTAATAAATCAAAGCCTGTATATTGATACAGTATAGGTGCGCCGTAGTTGATGATGCCATAGAAGACAAATATGAGTATCAGTGACAAGAAGGCAAAGAGCATCATAATTGGTTCATTTCTAAGCTGCTTCATATCTGATTTAAGGTGTGTCCTATTAATCATTTGAGCCACCTCCAGTTATTGCATAGGATTCAAACTTGTTTACAACAACTTTGAACATAAGATAGTTCCATAAGGCCATAATCAGTATCCAAACATAGAACAAATAGCCTGAACCACCAAAGAAGGCTTCCATAATCATCCTTGCGCTAGAAACACTTGGAAAGATGCCAAACAATTGGTTATAAGGGAACTCAATTAGACTAAACACTGGCAAAATGATGACCAGCATCATAGGTACAACTTTACCAAAGTATTGGTTGATAGTTTTGCTACCCATAGCTATATAACATCCAAACATTGTAAAAAAGCTGGCCACAAGCAGGACACTAACTATCAGTATCACTGGATTAAAGACCCTTTGGGCAAAGATTGCTATAGCTAAACTAACGATAATAGCAATGATTGCCAATGATAGAACTTTTGAGAGGACATATTCTCTGATTCTAAGAGGTGTCACAATAACCAAATCAACAATCCCCCCCTGTCCTTTTTCAAGCATGACCAAGCCACCAATAAAGAAGAATCCAAGGACTGCAGGATCTGAGAATATCATAAAGGAAACAGCAATATCGCCCCCCCACGCTTTAGGAAGAGCACGAATCGCTATGATGTATATGATGCTTAGAACCATATAGATTGTGTAAAAACCACTTCTAAACTGAAACAACATATCTAGCTTAATTGCACTAATCAGTCGTTTACTCATATGAGCTCCTTCCCCCCCGTCAATTTGATAAAGACTTCTTCTAGGGTTGCTTCTTTACTATGTATGGTCCTTACATTGCCTTGGTCAATTAGTTGATGAAAGGCCTTATTACCACTAAGCTCATTCATCTTATAGGTCATCAATTGGTCTTCATTCTCATGGCGTGTAACTACTTCTACAACACGTTCACCATAGTCGATCATCAATTGTTTTGGCTTATCAATAACTGGTGTCTCACCATCAACCATAAAGGCTACGTGGTCACATAGCTGTTCTGCCACTGTCATATTGTGGGTCGTCAAGAAGATGGTTTTGCCTTCATGTCTCATATCCAGAATCATATCTTTGATGACTTTGGCATTAACCGGATCAAGGCCTGATGTTGGCTCATCAAAGAAGAGTATCTGTGGGTCATGCATTAGTGACCTAATGAAATTAAGGCGCATCTTCATGCCTTTTGAATAGCCTTCAACTTTCTTATCTTTGTCAGGTAATAGGCCTACTTTGTCAAGCAGTTCTTCTGCCTGATAACGTTTGACTTTATAGTAACTACTGAGTAGTTCCAAGTTTTCTTTGGCTGTAAGTTTCAAATACAGGTTAGGAAAATCAAAGCTACGCCGACATTTTCATAGAACTCTTTGCCGTATTTTGATCGTTCTTTTCCCATAATTTCAACGGAGCCTTTGTAACCCCCCCTAAGCAAACCAATCAGAAGTCGCTGAGTTGTGGTTTTACCAGCACCACTTGGCCCTAGGAATCCAAAGACTTCCCCCCCTTTATCAATACCAAAACTAACACCTCTCACTGCATTTTTTTCCACTTTCCTTATAAGTATAATCAAGACCTTCCACTTTAATCATTACATACCCTCCTCTTCATCTAAGTCCATTTTCAGCAATCCCATAGTTCCTATAGCAAAAAAAACATAAAATGTTTGGCGACTTGCCGGCTCAGCATTTCGTCTCCCATATACTTGCGTATCAAAGCAATAAGACCATCCACAAACATATAGCTAAGAATACGTCCATAACCATCCTCTTCAACTACCATACCTTCTTTAGAAACATCTTTCATATCCCCCCCATCCACTTGCTTCTGACTGCGTACATGCTCCAAATAGTGTTTTTCAAAGAAATCAACAATCTTTTCTTTGAAACCTTGGTATTTACTGCCTTCACTTCGATCAATCAAGAGTAAGAAGTTAGGAGTGAAAACTGGAACCAATCCTGATATAAATTGCATCAGTTCCTCACTATAATCTGCAAGGTTGTCAATATCAATCTCTTTTGATTGCTCCGGGTCTTGACCATCTTCATGATGTTCTAGAAAGTAGCTGAACATTTCATATTCCTCTTTGACAAGGGCATCAAACAATTGCTCTTTGTTGTCAAAGTAATTGTAGAAGTTGCCAATGGTGGTCCCAGCTTCTTTAACAATCTTTCTAAGAGAAGCTTTTTCATACCCTACGTCTGATATGATTATCTGACCTGCCCTAAGAATCTTTTCCTTTACTTCTTCTTTTTTTTACCTGCATCCTTATACCTCATTTATCATGTTTATCAATTCATTCTATTAGCGCCCAATAAAAATCACTTGTTCTTTAATAAGATTCTAGCATGATACCCAATAAAAATCAAGTGTTTTTTATTGACCACTTGCATACTTCCTGGAATTGCTATATGATAATCATATTCATTTAACGAGAGGTGGTCCTATGAAGACGATTGATTTACACAGTCATACCAATGCTTCCGATGGTACATATACGCCGACTGAGCTGGTTGACTATGCAGCGAAAAAGGGCCTAAGTTCACTAGCTATAACCGATCATGATACTTTAGATGGTCTAGACGAAGCCCTTGCAGCTGCCGGACAATACCCAGAACTGGAGATTATACCAGGTATTGAATTCTCTACACATTCTGATATATGTAAGTCAGATATTCATATACTTGGCTATTATATAGACACTGATGATATTTTTTTCAAGAATCAACTCAAATCCATTATTGATTCCAGATTGGTACGTAATGAGAAAATGATTGCAAAGATGAGAAGTGGTGGTATTGATATTACTTTAGATGATGTTTATGCCACATCAGATGATGGTGTCATCACAAGAGCTCATTTTGCCAAAGCCATGGAGAATCTCGGCATTGTCAAAAAAAATGTCCAAAGCATTTGAGAAATATATTGGTAATGGCGGTCCCTTTTATATTGAAAGAGAAAAAGTCACCCAACAAATGGCCATAGAGATGATTCTACGAAATGGTGGTGTTCCAGTACTTGCCCATCCAGTTCTATACAATATGAACCTAAAAACTAAGTAAACTTTTGGGAGAACTTAAGTCATTTGGTCTTGTTGGAATAGAAGGTATCTACTCCACTTACAGAACACATGAGACCCAGTATATGGATCGACTGGCTAAAGAACATGGCCTAATCGTAACAGGTGGCTCTGATTTTCACGGCGCCCACAAACCTAGGATTGACTTAGCCACTGGATACGGCGAATTAAGTGTCCCCCCCTATACAATTCGAGATGAATTGTATAAGGCCCATCTTGAAATAGTTTCAAAGCTTCAATAAGCCTACAATAAAATATTCTGCCCATACAAAAAGAGATATCCACTCTAATGAGTTGATATCTCTTAATTATTATTACTCGTCGTCTGAATCTTTAACAATCGATAGGTCTGGTTCTACGATTGATGCAACACCAGATCTTTGTACTGGCACTCGAACGCTTTTGTTAGTACCAAGTTCAACAATTAATACGTCATTGATTGTATCAACAACTTTACCGAACATGCCACTGTGTAGTAGAACTGGGTCCCCCCCTGTTTTCACAGCACTTTGAAGTGATTCTGTCTCTTTTTGTCTTTTTCTTTGTGGACGAATAAGGACAAACCACATAAATGCAAAAAGTGCCCCCCCGTATATTAGTAATGTTGGTACAATTGAAGGAGATGCTTCTGCACCTGCTGCCAATATTGGTAATGAATTCATGTTATAGCCTCCTAATACTTTTCTTTTACTCTATATTTTCTTAAGGGTACACATTCTGAGCCACCCTGTCAAGCATATTTATAGAATTTTAATAAGAATTAACCTCTCATTGACGCTATTTTCTCAGCTTTGTAAGCTTTGTAACGTCCTTGTTCAATTGCTTCTCTAATCTCTTCCATCATTGTATTATAGAAATATAAATTATGCATAACACATAGTCTCTTGCCTAACATTTCTTTCGCCTTAAGAAGATGCCTAATATAAGCCCTACTATAGCTTGTACATGCCTCACAACCACAACCCTCTTCTAAAGGTCTGTCATCAAGTTCAAATTTGGCGTTAAATAGGTTCAGTTTGCCAGCGTTGGTATAGACATGTCCATGTCTTCCATTTCGTGTTGGGTATACACAATCGAAAAAGTCAACACCTCTATCCACTGCTTCTAGTATGTTCTCTGGTGTACCAACTCCCATTAAGTAAGTTGGTTTGTTCTCTGGCAAGTGTGGTACCACAGCATCCAAAGTCTTATACATATCCTCATGACTTTCACCTACTGCTAATCCACCAACCGCATAGCCATCAAGGTCCATTGCACTTAAGGTCTTAGCGTGTTCAATCCTTATATCTTCAAATGTCCCACCTTGATTAATTCCAAAGAGCATTTGCTTCTGATTTATGGTTGTATCCATTGAATTCAGTTCATCCATTTTGACCCTGCAACGCTCCAACCATCTCGTCGTCCTATTAACAGAATCCTCCATATACTTTCTTGTGGCAGGATGTGGTGGACACTCATCAAATGCCATAGCAATGGTCGAACCAAGATTTGATTGTATCTGCATACTTTCTTCTGGCCCCCCCATAAATATCTTACGGCCATCTATATGAGAAGAAAAATACACCCCCCCTTCTTCTTTTATTTTACGAAGACCTGCCAGTGAGAATACTTGAAAGCCACCTGAATCTGTTAGTATCGGTCTATCCCATACCATGAACTTATGCAGACCACCAAGTTGCTTAATAACATGGTCCCCCCCAGTTCTTACATGTAAGTGGTAGGTATTACTTAATTGAACCTGACACTTTATATTTTTAAGATCATTTGTTGATACAGCACCTTTAATTGCAGCAACTGTTCCAACATTCATGAAAACAGGGGGGGTCTCAATATCACCATGAACTGTTTTTAAGCGACCTCTTTTGGCCATTCCATCTTTGTTGATTAATTCATACATTTTGTCACCTTCATTTTCTAATTTATACAAGCATTTATGACATATAAGCCACGATTGCCATTATAACACAGATAAAGCTTCGATAATACTCTCAATTGTAAAGGGTTTTTTGACAAAGCCATTCATGCCAATGCTATACAATTCATCAATATGTGTTTCATCAATGAAGCCTGATATCATGATAACCTTAGTCTCAGAATCAATGGCTCTAATCATAGAAAATACTTCTCTACCATTCATCTTTGGCATAATCATATCAAGGAAGACACCTCTAAGCTGATCTTTATGTTTCTCAAATTTCTCTATGCCTTCTATACCATCACAGGCAGTAATGACTTCATAACCAAGCATTTCAAGAATTTCCTTTACCATAGTACGAATGACTTCTTCGTCATCTATAACCAAAAGCAAGCCGCCATGTACCAAAGGTCCGTCATTAAGCTGATCTGCCAATACAACTTGATCACTTTCTTTCAAGGCATAGAGTGGCAAATAAATATCAACATTGGTACCCACACCTTCAATACTCTTGACTGTAATTGCTCCTTTGTGAGAAACAACAGTTCCATAAGTTGCTGCCAAACCAAGTCCTGTACCTTTACCTATCTCCTTAGTTGTGAAGAATGGCTCAAATATCCTATTAAGGACTTCTTCAGTCATCCCTTCACCTTGGTCTTTAATAAGCACATGTACAAAGGTTCCAGCTTCCAGTTCAAATTGCGATGCATCACAATAACTTTCGTCAAGATAAATTCTGCCAACTGTCATTGTAAGACGTCCACCATGAGGCATTGCATCTCTTGCATTTAGTCCAAGATTGAGTATTGCATTCTCAAGCAATGCTGAATCGCCGTAAACCATCAATGGTTGTCTGCCTATATTGGTTACTATTTCAATTTTCTTGGTAAGTGTTCTTTCCATTAGATTGGAAATATCCTTAACACTCTTATTAATGTCTATTGGTTCTCGTTTCATTTCTTTGCGTCTTGCATAAGCAAGAAGCTGTTTGGTTAACTCAGAGGCCTTGTTGGAAGTCCTAATAATCTCTTGATTATAACGATAGAGCTTGCTCTCTTTATCCGCTATGAGCTCTCTTGTCAGCTCAGCGTAGCCCAAGATTCCACCTAACATATTGTTAAAGTCATGTGCGACGCCACCAGCCATTGTACCAATTGCTTCCATCTTCTGAGTATGCCTTAAGTTAACTTCTTCTTGCTGTAACTCAGTCATATCATGTAAAAGACATACGTAGCCATTAATAACATCAAATTCATCCACTATCGCAGACAACTTACATGAAACAAAATAAGCTTTCTTGGGGGGGCCAACAATTTTAACATTCAATTGACCTTCCATATTCTTCTTTAAATAATAGAAGATATCAATCATTTGCTTATCAGTCTTAGGATCAATAACATCAAATATATCATTGATGTGTTTACCATAAGCTATTTCACTGTGTACACCATAATATGCTTCAATATGAGGGTTAAAACGCATAACCGTGCCATCACGACTTGTCACAACAACGCCATCAGTCATTGCATTTAATGTTGCCCTTAGATTGTTCTCATTTTCTTTTGTAATCCTTGATTGTTCTTCAATGCCTTCCACTGTGTAATGGATGATTGCTGTCAATCCAATACCAACACTTTGGATTGCTGCCATGTTCACATACCAGGCAACATCATACTGATGGATTGCAAAATCAACCAAAGTATTTGTCTCAAGAAGCACAGTGATAATGACGAAGATAATGCCATTGAAGGCACCATACATTTTGATATCATCAATCTTCATTAAAAAGCCTGTTGATATAAAAGCCAATAGGACGAAAAGTGCACCCGCTCCCTTGCCACCGGTCGTTATCAGCAAGAATAAACCAAGGCCATAGACACTAATAACACATATACTTTCTCTGAATTCCAAGACCAGATTTCTATTCATTAATATTGAAGCAGTTGCTAAGTAAATCAATACATTGATTGCAGCAAAGACATACTCGCCTTCAACGACAAAAGCACCACTTCCCAAAATAACCATAGGCAAACCAAAAATGACAATAAAAAGGGCGGCAACAGTAAAGTATAGCTGTTGCCAGTACTCAATAGACGCCCTATCATCAACAATTGTATCCGTTTTAAAAAGTATTCTATAGAATTTCTGCATAGACACCTTCCTATAGTTCAATTAACTTGCTAATAGACTCTGTTTCTAATTACAGTTTCATTTCTTTTAGTTGCTGAGCTACGTAAATACCACTTGCAGCCGCTTGTGACAATGAGTGGGTCACACCCGAACAATCCCCCCCTAATATATAGAGACCATTGATTGAAGTTTCAAGATTATTGTCTACCTCAACCTTAGAATTGTAGAATTTGACCTCAACACCATATAAGAGTGTATCTTCGTTGGCTGTACCAGGAGCAATCTTATCAAGAGCATAAATCATCTCAACAATATCCTCTAATTGTCTCTTAGGCAATACCAAACTTAAGTCACCTGGTGTTGCCTTAAGTGTTGGCACAGTAAAACATTTCATCATACGTCTTTCAGAGCTTCGACGGCCTTTGACTAAGTCACCAAAACGTTGCATGATAACACCACCACCAAGCATATTACTTAATCTGGCTATGTGTTCTCCATACTCATTACTATTTTTGAATGGCTCCGTAAATCTATTTGTTACAAGCAAGGCGAAATTAGTATTCTCTGTATGTTTAGCTGGATCAGAATAGCTATGACCATTGACGGTGACAATATCCCCCCCATAATTCTCTGTAACAACCTCACCATATGGATTCATACAGAATGTTCTTACAAGATCATTGTAACGGTCTGTTCTATATACAATTTTGCTTTCATAAACAACATCTGTAATATGCTTAAATACAAGGGCAGGCAATTCAACCCTTACACCAATATCCACTCTGTTGTTCTCAGTCTTGATGTCAAATTTTTCACAGATAGTGTTAATCCAGTTTGAACCAGTTCGGCCAGTTGCCAATATGACTTTCTTAGCCTCGAATTTCTGGTCTTTGCTTGTAACAACAAAATGGTCCTCTACTTTATCAACTGTTTCAGCTGATGTCTCAAACATAATGTCCATTTTGTCTTTGATGAAATCATACATATGTCCTGCTATAACGAAGTTGCGGTCTGTACCTAGATGCCTAACCTTTGCGTCCAGTAAATGTAAGTCAAACTTTAGAGCTTCTGCTTTTAGATTGCTGCTCACCGTTGAATAAAGCTTGGCTTCTTCTCCACCAAACTTCTTGTTAATATCGTCCACATACCACATCAGATCAAGTGCTTCTTTTTCACCTACATAGCGGTATAGCTCACCACCAAAATTATTGGTTATGTTGTATTTACCATCTGAGAATCCTCCTGCCCCCCCGTAAAAACCTTCCATAATACTACAACTTTTACACTTGCATGCAATATTGGGATTTTTTTGTTTTAGGACAAAACCTTTTGCTAAGAGGGAATCCTTTCTCTATCATTAACACTTTGAGATTCGTGTCATCCTTTACCAATTCATATGCAGCAAAAATCCCCCCCGCTGCCCCCCCTGCTCCAATTAATATAATGTCGTACATGTCATCACACCTTTACAAGTTATTATCGTGTTTTTCACACCATAATATTATACCATATGTACCAAATTCATATGCTATATTCAAAAGATTTTCTTATAAATCAAGGAAGTTTAAAAGGGCTATCTGAGTATTACACCCAAATAGCCCTGTTCTTCATTCGTTCTTCATTCGTTCCTTATTCGTTCTTAGTATTCCTCAATAACAACAAGTCCATACTCTCCATCATCAATAAAGATTGTGTCATTGTCAATTTTCTCATAATCAACCTTGTCGCCTACAAGTAATACCTTTGATGGGAAAGTATAATATGCACCTTCATCACCACCATGTACATTGATTACATAGTCATCTGAAAAATCTTCTACATCTTTGTTCTTTACATCATCGCCATCTTTGTAATAAACAAACTCTTCATAATCTTCAAGTTCATCGACGTCAACACCATAATAGTCATCCGCATAGTCTTCTAGAGAAACCTCCATCTCCATAAAGAAATCTTCTCCATCTTCTATGTAGAGTTCAAAGGAAGCAGTGTCTTTACTAATATCAAGTTTCTTCACTTCAACATCTGTATCAACTTCATCGTCAAAATAGTCGATAATGTCTTCTTCAATTTCCTTCTTTTTGTCATCAAAGTCAACGTCAAAAGCATCTTCAAGCTCTTTATCACTCATAAATGCTCTAAGTGTAAGACCACCGTCTTCATCGAAAATGTATTCGATTTGATCTTCTTCAAGTTTGATGCCCCCCCCTGCAAGGAAACATCCTGACAGCACCATTGACAAAACTAGTAGCAAACTTGTAACCAACATTGTTTTCTTCATAATTTACCTCTTCTCTCTTCTAGTAGTTTAACTAATACCTCACTACCCATTATATAAGAAGAAGGTAATAGATTCAACAATCAATGGTCACTACTTTTAGTTTATTTTATCAAAGGGATTTCAGGACACTTACAGGTGATCATCACCTTCTGCCCAATCAACAGCGCACAAGCCCCCCCCAGATTGTAATGCCTTTAGGACTCTGATTGTTTCTCCGACGGACCTACCAACATTCAAGTCATGAATGACTGAATATTGTACAATTCCCTCTGGATTAATGATAAAAAGTCCTCTAAGAGCAATACCCTCATCTTCTAGTAAAACACCATAATCACTTGAGACTGATTTAGTCAAGTCCGCAGCGATAGGAAAATTCACTTTACCCAAACTAGAGTTTATCCATGCTTTGTGTGAATGTTCACTATCAACACTGACCGCTAACACATCTGCTCCTAACTCAGTGAATTGGTCATAGGCTTTTGAATAAGCCGTAATCTCAGTTGGACATACAAAGGTGAAATCGAGTGGGTAAAAAAATAACACAAGCCATTTTCCTTTATAATCCTCCAAGGTTACTCTCGAAAAATCCGAACCATCTCCAAGTGCGGTTGCCATATTAAAATCTGCTGCCTTTTTGCCTACTAATCTGTCCATAATTAAGTTCCTCCATTATAGTCTATGTCATTAATATCCTAGGATATCCACGTTGTTTGTTTCAATAAGGCAAGCTCATAAGAAAGCATACCTTCTTATTAATGATGAGTATAACAGAAATCTGCTTTGTTGTAAATAATAATCATTATCACTTACATGCGTTTCTAAGCAGTATTTATGGTTGCCAACTTGCTTTATCACGTTAAATTGTATATAATCAGATGGATAATTATATGCGTTATACACTGATATAACGTCACTACATAGATGCGAATTAAGGAGGCTCATAATGCCTGGATCAATATTTGGACAAATATTTAGAATATCTACATGGGGGGGCGAATCTCATGGTAAAGGTGTTGGTGTTGTTGTGGACGGTTGCCCAGCAGGACTAAAACTGGCTGAAAGAGATATTCAATTGGAACTTAATAAAAGAAGACCTGGACAAAACAAATACTCTTCACCTAGAAAAGAGAATGATAAAGTTGAGATTTTATCTGGCGTCTTTGAAGGTGTTACCACTGGAACCCCCCCTATTTCAATGATGGTAATGAATAAAGATCAGCGATCAAGAGACTATTCTAATATAGCCGATGTCTATAGACCTGGTCACGCTGATTACACATTTGACAGCAAGTATGGTATGCGAGACTACCGTGGTGGTGGTCGTTCTTCTGCAAGAGAGACCATAGGACGTGTGGCGGCAGGGGGGGCTATTGCCAAGAAGATACTTGATGAGTTTGGTATATCTATTCTTGGCTACACAAGAAAAGTAGGTCCTGTTGAAGTTGATATGAATACATTTGATGCTTCTGTTATCAATGAAAACCTATTGAGAATGCCTAATATGGATAAGGCTGAAGAAGCTGGCAGATATGTAGACGATATCATCAAAGAAGGTAACTCCATCGGTGGTCTGATTGAATGTGAAGTCACTGGTGTACCGGCTGGTCTTGGAGAAACTGTTTTTGATAAAATGGATGCCAATCTAGCAAAAGGTGTTATGTCTATAGGCGCTATTAAATCAGTAGAAATAGGCGCTGGTGTACATGTTGCTGACCGTAAAGGGTTTGATAACAACGATTTTGCTAGATACGAAGACGGTGTTCTAATCAAAGAAACAAACAATGCAGGTGGTATAGCTGGTGGTATGACTGATGGTAGTCCTATCATCGTAAGAGCTGCTGTTAAACCAACTGCTTCAATTCATATTACACAGCCAAGTGTGAACAGACAAAAAGAGAACATCGATATAATGATTGAAGGACGTCATGATCCAGTCATCGTCCCAAGAGCTGTGACAATCCTTGAAGCAATGACAGCACTAGTAATTGTGGATGCTATGCTTATGAACATGACAGCTCGTATGGATTACATGAAGAAAGTCTATGAGTAATCAATGTAATATATCAACACATGCTACAGAACTTACGTACCAGCTTTATGACAATAGTCATAGGGGGGGCTGGTACTTTTTATGGATGTTTTTACCTTAGCATTTTGCTGCCAAGTGTTGTAAACTTAGAGTATCAAATTGTTGACATAGGAGGCCATTATGAAATTCAATCAATTCATTTATGAAATCAAGAAAAAGATAGCTGAGGAGTCTTTCTCTGGCTCTATCCATATCACACAGAATGATGAGACTATTTATGCTAATGCTTACGGTTATGCTAACCGTGCTGAGAAGATACCTAATCGTATCGATACCTCATTTGCCATAGCCTCAGGCACCAAGCTCTTTACTGCACTTGCTATAGGTCATCTTGTTGATGATGGCATCTTTACACTTGATGATAGAGCTTTTGACCTTATCAAAGCGCCTCTTGATGCTTTAAAAGCCTCTAATCCTTCTATTGAATCTATTATGACACCGGACAGATACAATGATAACATCACTGTTGCACAGCTTCTATCCCATACTTCTGGTATGCCAGATTATTATGATGAAGAAATTGGTGACTATGAGGAATTTAAGTTGCCAGTAGCTAACCACGAACTCCACTCCCCCCCTTTTGATTATTTTGCCTGCTTTCCAAATAGAGAAGCCAAATTCCAACCTGGAAGCCGATTCTCATACAGCAATGGTGGCTATATACTCCTATCCGCTATAGTAGAAGCACAGTCTGGGATTTCTTTTCAATCCTATGTTGAAAAGAAAATACTTAAGCCTCTAGGAATGGTTCATTCAGGTTTCTTCCTCATGAACCAACTACCAGCTAATACAGCACTTGGATATGTAGATGAATCTAATCCATTCAAAACCAATATATATGATGTGCCTATTATAGCGCTGGTGATGGTGGCATGTTTACATCATCCGAAGACATGATAAGACTTTGGAAAGCTTTACTAAGTAGTAAAATCCTCAGTAAAGAACTAACTGATGACTTCTTGACTGCCCATATATGTAAAAGCTCAACTGACAAAAACGACTGCGCTGGTTATGGTAATTTCATGTACCTTAACGACAATTTCAAAACACGTTATATCATAGGTTGTGATGCAGGCGTTTCATTTAAGTCATGCTTCAACGAAAAACATAATGTACAATATACTGTGCTTAGCAATACAACTGAAGGCGCTTGGCCAATGATACGTTTGATTGATGAGGCGCTCGCTTAAGTAAATTTACAGTTACTATACTATATATACTTAACATATTTATTAGTCTTCAAAAACTAAGCAGATTCGCTATGTCGAGTCTGCTTTTCATGTGCTCAAAATTCTCCCCCCCTTCTATTTACAACAAGTTCATTTCACGCCTTGACAAAACATATACAGTTATTTATACTGTACATAGACAGTATATACAGAAGGGGGGGGTATCTATGGACATAATCATCTCGAATGCCAGTACACTGCCCATATATGAGCAAATAAGCTTACAGATCAAAAAAAGCCATCATATCTGGCGAATTAAAAGAAGGCGACCCCCCCTTACCCTCTATCAGACGTTTGGCAAAAGACATCCAAGTCAGTGTCATAACGACAAAAAGGGCATACGAAGAACTAGAACACGAAAGCCTCATTGTTTCTGTAAGAGGTAAAGGATTCTATGTAGCTACAAAGAATATGGCCCTCTTTAGAGAAAAGAAAATGCGTCTCATTGAAGACAAGCTTGTTGAAGTTATAGATGAATGCAAATTACTTGATATTGAATCAAAAGACCTAATCAACATGATTGAATTGTTGTTTGAGGACTAGCTAATGGGAGGAAGACTATGATACCAGTTGTTGAAGTTAAGAATTTGTGTAAATCCTATAAGGATTTTTCACTAGATAATATAGAGTTCAAACTTGATAAAGGTTATATCCTTGGCTTAATTGGGCCTAATGGTTCTGGAAAGACCACTACCCTTACTTGGTATGAAGAAGGGTGAGACCACCCATTACCATCTATTGCTTTTCTCTATGCCTATTGAGAGAAGTACAATACATATGGCTAATTTTCATCTTTATTGTAACCGTCACCTATAACACACTATTTGAATTCTTATTCATGTATAATAAGCCTGTTGTACCTTTTTATTACATTACCAGTGGACTAGTGATTCTTACATCCTATTTCGCAGTCAAATCAATGCTTAAGAATGCAAATAAAATAGAGGTGGCTTAAGCACCTCTTGATATTTCAATATTCACCATATTAAAGCTTAAATGTAGACACTAATCACCAATAATTTCGCCTATAAGAATTAATAACACGCCTTTGAATATGGCAAAGTCAGCAATGTTAAAGTGTACTTTGTGTTTTGGTCCAAATGCCACAAAATCTGTTACATAGCCGTCTTTGACTCTATCTGTATAATTCCCAATAGCGCCACCAAGCATTAGTGCCAAACCAATGCCTGTTATCCTACCTTTATCCGAAAACCAATAAGGCAAGCCCAATAACAAAATAATGATTAATGACCCTATAGTAAAGCCATGTAACAATTTAGGCTTGTCTTTAAGCGCCCCCCCTAAAAACGCCCCCCCTCTATTCTCAACATATCCCAAACTAATCTTCTTATTGGCATAATACCTTCTCTTTGAATCACGTAGGTTGTCCTGCGCATATTTCTTGGTCCATTGATCAATTATCCATACAATTGGTATTAATAAAACTGACATCTATCTTCCACACCCTATTCTTCAATCTAATTGCAAAGCTATAATATCCACTTATACTAATATAATATGATTATAACATTCTTTGATAGCATATCAACAAAAAGCCCCCCCCACTTTGCTCAAAAAGTGGGAGACCATAATTCAATTACTATTTACTCGTCGTCTGAATCGTCGTCGTCTGAATCGTCTATGTCGTCTTCATCTTCGTCATCATCATCATA
>JDSG01000065.1_pt1 | contig 47625 bp, 63 predicted proteins | sample 199341 | NCBI WGS metagenome assembly JDSG01 (sample SAMN02584197, study PRJNA231836) | bioreactor metagenome | isolation source: continuous culture bioreactor short generation time transfer1 day 52 after... | place: Germany: Bremen | reverse complement strand
ATAGCATAAGAGTCCTATGGTATAGTATTAATTCCTTTTATGTTTTCGTTGCAAAACTATTAAGAGGATGTAACGTAAAAGCCGATAAATACAGTAAGTGGAAAAGTTAGCCTAAACACAAGGAGGTGTCATTATGCATAGACTTATCATCGTTGATCGACAACGTTCCAATCATTTAAAAATAAGACGTTATGTTGAAGAGTCTGGACTTGAGTTTGAAGTCGTAGGCGAATATACCAACGCAGAGGATGCACAGAATGCTTTGGCTCAAGCTACCATTGATTTGGTTATTGCTGACGATGCCCTTCCAAGGAAAAACGGTCTTCAAATATATCTGGATAACAACGAAGCTTATCCCCCCCATATGCACATGATACTTTTTACAGATTATAACCGCTTCAATAATACTCGGGAGACTATCAGTGATGGTAGAATCGACTTTCTCTTTAAGCCCGTGCGACGCAATGATGTGGTGAAGAGCCTTATCCAGATGAACAATATCATAGAAGATGGCAAAAGCAGAACACAGGCTCAAAGCGAACTTCGTCAAACCTATGAAGACCACATTGAAGTCTTCAAGGATAGATTTCTCATTAACCTTATACATGGTCACTTAGAAGGAGATTTGGTCATTCTTGACCAATTTGATTACTTTGGACTTAAGCATGGCGAAGACTATTCGGTAGGCATATTGAAGATAGATGAATACCGCAAATATCAACTTGCACTAGATGAAGATGAGAAACAGTTCCTTATCTTCAGAGCCCTAAATGTGGTGACTACCTATTTAGATAGCCATAAGATTGGCTTATGTTTTATCAATCGTTATGATGAAATATGTTTGCTAATAACTGAGACAATGTCAAAAGAGGCTTTGTTTGACCACTGTTATCTAATTCAAGAACAATTGTCAGAGCTCTTAAGCCTAAGAGCCACTATTGGACTTGGTAACACTTATAGTCGACCATCCTTTATCAGCGTCTCTTACGGACAAGCAAGGGCTGCTGTTAAGCACAATTTCTACCTTGGGCTTGGCTCTGTCATCCATATCAACTATGTTGCAAAAGATACCGACTTAGCTTACTATTATCCACGTGATTCGGAACAGCAAATGATTGAGCATGTGGTCAATGGCAATGAGAAGGCCGCCCTTAAGATTCTTCATCAGCTCTTTCAAGCACTCTCTATCGTCACAACTTTGCAACCCCCCCATTATTTTTCGCTCTTGGTTATTGATGTCCTTGTAAATATCAACCGCACAGCCTCAGAGAACAATGTGTCCATAGAGAACTTTTTCAAAGACTATATACGCCTTAATGAAATCAATGAAATCATTAGTGCCCAAATGGCTTATGATTATCTTGAAAGCACATTAGCAGATATATGCAAATATCAGTCAAAACATAGGGTTACCAAACAGACCGAGTTAATTGATCAAATCTTTGCCTATGTAAGTACCTATTATGCCAACAAAATTTCTCTAAAAAGAGCTGCTGAGTACCTTGGGACCACACCTTCATACTTGGAGAAGTTGATTTATCAAAAATATGATAAATCCTTCTATGATTACTGTATGTTTGTAAGGTTAAGCAAAGCCAAAGAGCTTTTGAGAACAACCACATATAGCACTGCTGAAGTAGCCAATACCATTGGCTTTAATAACACCGAGTACTTCTCTGCAATCTTTAGACAACACAATCATATGTCGCCCTCACAATACAGACACCAGTCCAAATACGACGTTGACACCCAATAAGGATCCTAATGGAAAAATACTATGAAACGAAACGATTAATTCTTAGAAACCTTCAGCCTTCAGAAGCCAATAAGGCTCTTGACTATTATGCCAGAAACGATGCTTTTTTAGCACCCTACGAACCAAGCAGATTACCTGGCTTCTACACCCTCGAAAACCACCAACGTATATTAACTGTAGAACACGAAGATATGGTTGACCTAAAATCTCTAAGGCTTTGGTTGTTTAGAAAAAGTGATACAGGCTATACCATGCCTTTAGGTAATTTTGCCTTTACCAATATCATAAGGGGGGGTATTTTTCAATCTTGTTTCTTAGGCTATAAGATGGACAAAGATTTCTTACGACAAGGTTATATGGAAGAAGCCCTTAATGAAGGCATACGTATTTTATTCGAAGAGTACAAACTTCACCGAATCGAAGCCAATATTATGCCTTCTAATACCCCCCCAAGTTTGGCTCTAGCTCAGAAACTAGGCTTTGAAAATGAAGGCCTTGCAAAGCAATATCTAAAGATAAATGACATATGGGAAGATCACATACATATGGTACTTCTTAATGACAATCTATGACTTTATCACCCAAGAATGATGTAATAACAACGTTTACAAAACATTCATATAATTTACATAGCCTATACATAGTTCTCCTGTAATATAGTTATTGTAAGAATTAGTTACCTCTTACATATTAAATACTCTCCCCCCCCTCATCCTTTACAAGCACGAGCCATTGCTACGTGCTTACTTTTTGCCCTTTTTTTAAGAAAAAGGCCCCCCCAAAGTAAGCACATTAGAAGCGATAGGCGATGCTACATTGTCATTAAATGACCATTAGCATATAAGTGGCAGGTGTTTGCTTGCAAACATCGAGAACGGGAGTGCTTTTCATTCGTCCATAATGGGCGCTTTTTTTATGCAGAAAATCGTCCCCCCCAAACACACAAAAATCCGCATATTTTCATATGCGGATAACATAAAGCAAAGGATGAGGGGGGGGAGAGTAGATAACCTAAGTTATCTGTATATCTTATGAACTAATAATAACTCTCCACTATGCCCTTTATATGTCCTTTGCTAGACTAATATGTGTGTTTTTTTTCAAACTCCACCAAATGTTTACGATATTTTAATGGCACAAAAGCTTGTTGGAGTTTTGGGTTTTTGCGACCTTCAATGCCAATACTGTCAAAATATTCTTTCCATAGTGCCCGAAAAAAGACTTCCTCCCGAAGGAGTTCATCATCGATTATATGATTAAAGTCTGTTAATATCCACCGCCCTTCATAGCCTATGACCGCAATAGACCGTTTCACGTCGTGAATGACAAACTTCTCTTCTTTGAATCTATCCGAAAAATGATCTGCTAACAAGGTAACAATATTATGGTCAGGTTCAAATTTGGCATATAAGTATTCGCCCACATCTGTAAACCTTAATAAACCTAGAAATCGATGTTTCTCCATCCCTACCTGTCGTCCAATCTTTTGAACTTGGTAGATCTCGTCAATAGATCTCATTCGGTCAGTATCTCTTCCTCTCTTAAAGGCAATCTTTAAATAATTAAGCAAGAGGGTATCCTTCTCATAGTCATTGGATAAAAACGTATGATAAACATTAAAATACATCACTTCAGAGAATTGGTCTATCATAGCCTTGTGGACAGTATCCGATTGTTCATGGTTGGTTTCAACAAACTTAACTTCTTCAAGAAGAACCGGCTGATAGCGTTTTGCCTCATAGATACCATCTGCCTCTTCTTCATAATAGTGTTTGTATACACATGTTAAGAATCCATCGAACTCGCCATCGTGTAAATAATGCATAGGTCTCACCTCAAAATAATGATAACTGTGTGTAAAGGGGGGGTGCTGGATTTAAGGCTTCTTTGATACTGGAAACATCAAAATCCTTATAGCCATAAAACTTGCCAGCACAGGTAATAAAGTACTTAGCCCGTTTTACAACAACACCCATTTTCTTCAAATCTTCAAACTTCACTTGAATCAATCGCCTCTGCCTAACGATTCGACTGGCTGATATTGTCCCAATGCCTGGAATACGCAGAAGTTCTTCATAACTTACCTTGTTTATTTCTTTGGGAAACTCCCCCCCAATATGTCTAAATGCCCAGTTCATCTTGGGATCAAAATCCAAATCAAAATTACTTTCGGACTCTGTCAGAATCTCACTGGCAGTGAATTTATAGAATCGTAGTAAGAAATCAGCCTGATACAGTCGGTGCTCTCTAAGCAGTGGTGGTGCCGTTTGAACTGCAGGTAGAAGCTTACTTTCATTCACAGGCATGTAAGCTGAGTAATAAACACGTTTCATCTCAAAAGACTTATAGAGCTTCTCTGAAGTCATGAGTATGCTTCGGTCACTATCATTGGTTGCACCTATAATCATTTGGGTGGATTGACCAGCTGGAACGAAACTAGGGGGGGCATTTCTGAATCGACGTTTCTCTTCTTTTGATCTATGAATACTTTGTTTAATCTGCGCCATAGGCAAAAACAACTTCTTTGGTTGTTTCTGCGGAGCCAGTAACTTTAGGCTGGCTTCACTTGGAAGCTCCACATTAACACTCATTCGGTCGGCCAAAAGTCCTGCTTTATGAATCAGCAACTGATCTGCTCCTGGAATTGCTTTCACATGAATATAACCAGAGAACTTCTCACGTTCTCTTAAGATTGTCAATACTCTAAGAATCTTCTCCATAGTGTAATTTGGATTAATTTCAACTGCAGAACTCAGAAAGAGGCCTTCAATATAATTACGTCTATAGAATTCTATGGTCAATCTGGCAATCTCTTCAGCTGTGAAACTTGTACGACTAATATCATTGCTGCTACGATTAACACAATAGGCACAATCATAGACACAATCATTGCTAAGTAAAGTCTTAAGAAGGGAAACACATCTCCCATCCGATGACCAAGTATGGCATATGCCACCAGCCACTGAATTACCAAGCTTACCATTATTTTTCTTATCAACACCACTAGATGCACATGACACATCATATTTAGCTGATTCTGCCAATATTCCTAGTTTGCTGATGATATTCTGCTCTAGCATCATGACACCTTCTTCCTAACACGTCCTAACTATATTATACCAAACATTTGTTCCTATAGCAAACACACGTTCGTGTAATGTGCAAAATAATAACCCCCCCGACTAAGCCGAGGTTATTTCTTTTCGTTTTTCCAAAAAGTCTTTAATAAAATTATTGTAGAGCTCGTAGCCAGTAATCCCTAGATTTAAAACTTTTATCAAGAACTTCCAAAATATTCTCAACCCTTTTAAGACCTTCCTGAACCTGTTCACTTTCTTTATCCTTAGAATAATTGGCATAAATGGCAAAGATAAAAGGGCAAGTATTCTTGATGTATATGGCTCCGTCTTATCCTTAACATTACGTCTGAACCTTTTCTCTCTTCGGCTAATCATAATTACCCTTGAAGTAAATCTAACATCTTGAGAATAATCTTACATGAATTGTTGGCCGCCAGTTGGGTAAACTCTTGGAAATTCATCTCAGCAGAATCATCTGCTTTGTCAGATATTGAACGTATAATGACAAAAGGTATCTTGTTGATTGAGCATGCTTGGCCAATGGCTGCACCTTCCATCTCAGTACAAAAACCACTAAAAGTATCTTCAATAAATGTTTTGCGTGCTTTGTCTGCCACAAACTGATCACCCGTCACAATTCTTTTAGTGAAAACATTGGTTTTTGAACTTAAGACATCTGTTGCTCGCTCAGCTATGCTAATAAGATGTTCATCAGCCTTAAAGGCTGTCTGACCCATTCTTGGAATCTCACCAAGACTATAACCAAAACCAGTTGCATCCACATCATGTTGGATTGTGTCTGATGATATTACAACATCACCAATTTCGAGTTCATTGCTGATGGCACCAGCAACACCTGTATTTATGATTGCATCAATGTGGAAACAGTCAATGAGTATCTGAGTACACACTGCTGCATTGACTTTACCAATTCCACCTTGTACAACTACAACAGAAGCACCACCTAGGGTTCCTACAAAAAAACTCAAGAGCCGCTATGCCTCGTACTTCTTTTAATTCCATCTTCTCTTTAAGGGCCAATACTTCTTCTTCCATTGCACCGATAATACCAATTACTTCCATAAACTGCCTCCTTATCCAAAGGACATGAATGCCCTTATGTTATGCTTCATATTCCATTATATCAGATATTCATGTCATGACAAATAGTTCGTACACTCTATGGAAGTAGGGTAATGCTCGTCATAGGACTACATATTACGTTCTGCAACCTGAGCCAATGGGCTACGTTCAACTTTGTTCAAGCTTACATGGCCTGTAATATTAAAGGATTTCATCTTCTCAACAGTAAAGATCAAACCGTTAGACCTGGCATCCACATAATGGTTATCTATTTGGTTGTCACTAGGATCTCCAAGGAAAACAAACTTGGAATTATGACCAGCCCTTGTTAACATTAACTTAGCAAGATGAGGTGTCATCTCCTGTGCTTCATCGACTATGATAAATGAATTGGTGAATGTTCTACCTCTCATGTAGGTGAATGTTTTGGTTTCTATCACACCACGTTGTCTGTACTGCTCAATAAAATCTTCAACAGTAAAAGTTGGTTTGTGACTGTTATATTGGTGGCCATCTTTATGAGTGTCCTTAATGTCTGTCAAATTCTCAATGGCATCATAGAAGCTACCCATCCAAGGTTTTAACTTATCAATCTCTGTTCCTGGAAGATAACCAATGTCCTCTCCTGCTGCAACCACTGGTCTAACAAAGACAATTTTGCGATAACGGTCCGTCTCAATAACATTCTGTAAAGCTGCTGCCGTTGCCAGAATCGTCTTACCAGATCCTGCTCCACCGGTAATCGTTGCAAAATGAATATCAGGATTCATTAAAAGTTCAAAGGCCATTTTTTTGCTCACGGTTGATAGGTGTCAAACCCCCCCACGCCATTTCATTGGCATATTTGAGTGGCACCACACGTTGTCCATCAAATCTTGCAAGTACTTCATGTCCTGTTCGGTCCGTGCTTCTAATATGTAAAAACTGGTTTGGATAATAGGCACGTCTTAAATCTTCATCAAGTGTCAAACCACCACCGTATATAGCGTCAATCTTATCCGATGTCCATTCAACATCAAGATAGCCTGTATAAACATCGTCTTTTTCAATTTTGTCATTCTGAAAGTCTTGTACCAGTACACCAAGAGAACTGGCTTTGATATGCATATAGACGTCTTTAGTTACTAGAATCGTCTTAGTTTCTTTATCATACTCTTGTAAATTCTTAACAACAGCAATAATTCTAGAATCATTTTTACTAACATCAATACCTTTTGGTAAAACATCGGTTGCATGATGCAAAAGCTCAACACGAATCATGCCGCCATTTTCGAGTGGAATACCCTTTTTGATGTCCCCCCCTTTTTCCATCAGTAATTGTAGTTCCTTCGCTACATTTCTTGCATTGAATCCTACTAATCCATCACGCTTTTTCAAGTTGTCAAGTTCTTCAAGACACAGCACTGGTATTATGACGTTGTTGTCTGAAAACTTGTACATAAAGCTTGGATCATGAATCATGACATTCGTATCAATCACATAATTCTTAACCATAAGATCATCTCCTCGGTAGCTATTTGAGTCCTATGAATACTAGAACTGTTTATACTTATATTTTACCATACATATTGTTTTATTACTACGAACTCAGGCCTATATTAAGAAGAATTCATGGTAATTTAACCTTTAGTTCACAGCTCATATTCATAATATTTTTCTAAAAATAAAAAGTCCCTATAAGTGATATAAATAAACCACTTTCAGGGACTTTAATCATTCAATATCATTCTATTCACGAACTTCTTCTAGTGGAGGATTCTCATAGCAGTTGTAACATACAGGCACATACTTCTCTAAGCCTCCAATATCTATTGGATTGCCTTTGTATTCTGGTTTGCCTCCAACCAATTTAAGATTGTGGGTAGCCTTGCTGGCACAGTACCAACAAATTGTTTTGATTTCTTCTAGTTTGTCCGCAAGCTCAAACAATCTCTTGCTTGCATCAAATAACTCAAGTGTGTAACTGACACGTAAACCATAGCAAATGACTGGGGGGGTATTATACTTAACAACGATATGTCTTAATTGATCAATATGCTTTGGACTGAGCATTTGAGCTTCATCCACTAGAACACAATCAATTTTTTCTTTCTTGGCCAAGTGATCTTCATAGATTTTGACGGCGTCGGTATCATCATGAATCAACTCCGCTTCCATTTTGAAGCCAGCTCTTGTTGATATATTCCCTGCAGACCTTGTATCCATTGCTGGAATCATCAAAAGCACTTTCTTGCCTTGGGTCTCATAATTATGAGCTGTTGCTATAAGGTTCAGCGATTTGGCACTGAACACTGTTCCGTATTTAAAAAATAATTTAGCCATTCTTATCCCTTCTCCTGTTCTCAAAATAGACAAATCTGTCAATACTATCTAGAATATCCTTAAAAGCTTCTCTTGGCGCCAATTCAATGTAGTCTTTGATCAGTTCAAGCTGTTTGGCCTTGGAATAGCGCCCATAAAAGATATCAAAAAGGTTATGGCCTCTTACATAGATTTTGATGGTTTCTATGTTTATCTTGATATCCTTGATTGAACGAATGGAGACACCCGTTTTTCTCATCATATGGTTGGTGCTTCTAAGACGGTAGAGATATTGTCTATACTTACTATATAAGATTTTGTAAAATGAATCAACATCTTTGATAACACCAAGTTTGACCATGATTTGTGGGTCAAGAAAATAATTCTCTATAGAATAATATTTAAGGACCAGAACATTGTTCCTTTGGATTCTAGGAATCTTGGCGTCATCATAAATTCTTCTTTGGTCATAATAGTTGCACAGGTAATTGGTTAAATCTTCTGGGTCTTTGCCATCACTATCCCTTATAATCATAAAATTATCTTTTAGATAAGTTCTGTTAATGAACTTGAGGTTGGCATAGGTCTTAATATTGGTACAAGAATTTGTTGGTATGATGGCAATTCTGTTAAGCCCACCATCTTCATCACGAATTTCAGAATAGTATTTATCAAGAAGTAAAGGTAGCTTGGACCTATCGTCTTTGCCCTCAACAATAAAGACAAAATTAACATTTAATAAGTCATTGGCCGTTTGGCCAAGTTCACCTAGTATTCGGTCAATATCTGTAGGTCCTTTAATGATTGTTTTGTGATGTTTGTTAAGGCCGATTTGCTTGATTTGTTTTTCTGAATAATTAAGGACCATATGTGGCGAGTGGGTCGTAAACATTACTTGATTTTTCTTGGAGAGCTTATAGAGTATCTCAGCTGTAACTTTTTGAAGAGTCGGATGTAAATGAAGCTCTGGTTGCTCAACCAATATAATGTTCATCAAACGCTGATCAAGGTCTATATAGGCCTGAAACAAAGATAGAATGTAGATACTCTTAATAGAATTTGTGGCCAAATTCATTGGTATGGTATGATTATTGGTGGTGTTTTTTTGCAACTGTTTTGATTGCCAGCAATGCTTCAACATCAAAATCATAGTTGTATTGAATGATATGGTCCTGTCCATAGTTTTGCTTAAAATAGGCATTAACCATGTCTGTATATTCTTTTAGGTTGTTGCTGTAAAGTTTGTACTGTACCAGTTTGACCGATTCATGTAATGTCATCTCATCAGGCGTCTTATTCCTAATCACACCTATACATTGAAAGCAATCATGACAGGGCCTAGATTTGTCAAAAAGGCATACATTTTGTTTGATTTCATCAATTTCATCGTTATGTTTGGTATGTATGAGCTCATCGTGAAGGCGGGTCAATGTCCTCTTAGCATCGATAATATAGAGCTTTGGCAGAACATCAAGGAGATATTTATTTTGTTTGGCAACCCCCCCATCTGAATAACGCTTCACACCATCTGGTGTCACCTTACAATAGATGGTCAACTTGTTGTTGTCATAGGTCGGTAACTTGGAATGAAAATCCTGCAACCACCTTTTTTTTATCTCTGTAATTGCTTACCTTGCCAAGACTATGTAACCGTCCAAGATCCTCTTCATCCATATGAAGGGTGACAGAAATCTCTATATTGTTGTTGTGTCCCTGAAAATCAAAAGGATGCGGTTCATACTCAGAGGCCACAATTTTGATAGCATCCAAAATAGACGTCTTACCCACATTGTTAGGGCCGACAAGAATAAGTGTGTTCTCAATATCACGAACAACCATGGACTCAATTGATTTGAAATTCTTAATAGATAAGGCTTCAATTCTCATACAAAATCATCCTCTAGTCACATATGTAGTATTGGCTTTCCCCCCCTTTAGATTTAGCCAAAAATAAAGCTTCATCCGCTTTATGAATTAACTCTTCAGGGTGAATACCGTGTTCTCGGTAGATGCTAATACCAATATTGCCAGTCACGTGAACACTTTGGCCTTCAATGGTACAAGGTTCATCAATGGTATCAAGAATCAGTCTTGCAATTCCTTCAAATTCAACCCTAGTAGATCCTGAGGTGAATATGCCAAATTCATCGCCTCCCAGACGACCAATGTAGAACATACCTTCTGCAACATCTTTTAATTTGCCCGCTAATATTTTAAGCAGTGTATCGCCTACAAAGTGACCATATTGATCGTTGATTTTTTTTGAGTCCTGAGAAATCAAGGAATAAAATAGCGACCATTTTGGACCCTGTAAGGGATACATCAATAATCTCTTCTTCTAGAGACATTACAAACCTATTGCGGTTGGCAAGACCTGTCAATTGATCATAGTAAGCAAGGTCATGAATTTGTTGTTCAATCTTAAGTTTCTCTGTAACCTGACCAAGATACTTAGTGACAACACCTAAACTATCTACTACAAGCTCTGGATAAATTACTGGCTCACAAAATAGCAAACCTACCACACCTGGTTTATAATTGCTTTCACGGTTAATTGGACAAGCAATCATTGCTTTTGGTAGCTGATCATAATCACTTAAGTATTCAAGAAGGCCTGAATCTTCAATACCTTTTTCGTCAAGGTATACAGGTGCATCCATTTTGAGAACATATTGTGACAAGGGGGGGTTGTCAATATGAGATTTGATGATACGCCTTGACCTTGTCGCATCTGTATGATTAATAAAGTAACTGATTCTTTCTTCATCATAGATGGTTGCAAATACATAATCCAAATCAATGATGTTTTCAAGGGCAGTACTGAAGTACTTCAATGTATCCTCAACCGATTTTAGGGTGTACATATTCATTGAAATACGAATGATTGTTGCATCAATTAATTTCTTCACTTCTCTTTCTGTGACCTCTTCAACCAAAAGAACTTGACCACTCAATTGATTAAAGTCTCTATATGGGGGGGTAATACTGACCTCGTAATAAGTAATATTGGCCATTAGACCTTTTAACTTGACGACGATACTATGGTTGCCTGAATCTGAGATAAGAGAAGCCTCATCTAGGGCATCTTCTTCAATATATTGATTCAACTTCGTAACAAGCACACCAATCGGATCTCCTTCAGTTAAAGGCAGATCAATGATTTTTAGAAACCTTTTGGTATCTTCATTCAAATAAATAATAATGTTGTCAAGATTGGTCATCAGAATGCCATGACTGGTACTTGCCAATATTTTTTTCCTTCATATTCAATTCTTCTGCCATCTGATCTTGGGTCTTACTATAGCCGACATATACATAGATATTCCCGATAACTAGTATGACAATTACAATCCCTATGCTAATTAGCAAATCCATTCAAACACATCCTCGTCTTTTTATAAACTGTCAAATAATTAGAGCCATAGCGTGTCTATGTTATGTAATCCTCGTGAAGAAAGTGTGAACTATCCACAAAAAAACTGTTGATAAGTAGACATAACTGTGGGTAAGTAGGTCTTTTTTTACTGTATTTTGTACTTTGACAGGACACCTTCCACTTCTTCATCCGATAGTGGTTTAGAGAACAAATACCCCCCCTGAATATAGGTACAACTTGAGGCTTGAAGTGATTTAAGTTGCTCAGAATTCTCAACACCTTCGGCCACTGTCTCCAGATTCATTTTATTAACCAGACTAATTACACTATGTACAATTTCTCTCTCTATAGAATCATCATTTAGGTTATCAATAAAGGATTTATCAATCTTAAGAACATCAAATGGCAACCATCTCAAATAGTCAAGTGATGAATAGCCCGTGCCAAAATCATCTAAGGCAATTTTGACGCCCAAATCTTTAATGGCTCTCAGTTCTTTATACACATCTTCTGAAGACCTGATTAACCTTGTTTCCGTTATCTCAAGCTCTAATAACTCAGGCCTATAATGGTATTTCTCAAGCATTCTAGCGACAATCTTTGAAAAGCCTGGCTTCTCAAGCTGCATACCTGATATGTTCACTGACATAATAAAGGACTGGTTGTACTTTTGTTGCCACTTAATACCTCTTGCAATGGCATGATCTAGTACCCACTCACCAATCTCATTCATAATGCCAAGATCCTCAGCAATTGGAATGAAAAGGTTTGGAGAAATGAAATCTACGTCCTCACTCCCCCCCCACCTAAGTAATGCTTCAAATCCTCTGAATATCTCATTGGCTGTATCATATTGGGGGGTTGGTAAACCATATAGAATTCGTCGTTTTCCAGAGCCTTTATCAACTTGTGCTCAATGTCCTTCTTATTGCCTAAGGTCTTCATTAACTCTATATCACTATACTGAATCTGGTTGCCAGAAGTGTAGTCCGCTTTTGCTAAAGCAATCTGGGCACTTTTGAATAATTCTCCATGGGTAACACCGTTATGAGGGTATAGGGCTATACCAATAAGAGGTTTTGTCTCAATGTCATAATCCTTATGTTTGAATGGTATCTGTAAATTCATAATCAAATCGTTGACAATGTCCTCAATCTGACCATCTTCAATATCTTTGGTAATCAACTCAAAAGTATCTGAACTAATTTTACCTATATGTTTAATCTGATCTACTTCTTCAATATAAGAGTTGAGAATTGCCATAAACTCCTCAGCCAAATCGGGACCAACATATTTGACCATATCTCTATAATTGGCAATGGACATTAACATAATAGCAAAACGCCCGGTCTCTCCCTCATGAATCCGTTCATCGAAGTAAGATGCCATATCACCTTTGCTAGGTAGTCCTGTTATATGGTCTACAAAGTCTGCTTGTTCTTCATAAGGTACATCGCTCTCACCAAGTTCTAAGCGGTGGATACTTAAGAATATCTCAGGTTTGTTGGAACTATAGATATCCACTAAGTGAAAGTCAAAACTAATGCTGTAGTTCTTATCACCAAATACTTCTTTTGATTTATAGTACCTATGCCGCATATCAAGCGCAACAAGGACGCGCTTCCATTCTATCTGATAATAAAATCTGTCAATCACCGGGAATACATCGTATAAATCATAGATTGAACCGTCATGAATTCCAGCTTCTATCAACTCATTCTCAACAAATGAGTTTGCATAGACAATGTCGCCACTACGGTCAAGACTGACAAAACCTATGGCCGCTTCACCTATGATTTCTTTCATAATGGCAAAGTGACGATTGTGCTTGTTGGCTTTTTTTTGTAGTGGTTATTAAAAAACAATAGGAATGATGTAATCATATAGATTAAGAAATCAAGGACAAAGAGCCCAACAAAGAACATAACAGAATCGGTCCTAGTATCAATAATATATAGAATCTTTGCTAAACCATAGACGGTGAATAAACCACCAAGTACATTCTTAAGTAATACCTCTTCATCAGAACGAATATAGAAGTACACCGCTACCACAAATGTCGTTAGAATAAACACAATGATACCAGGAAGTAGTGTTGAGAACATATCCTGATTCGATAAATAAGACATTAGTGTCCATCCCGAGACGAATAAGCCAAGACCTATGGTCAATTGCCTTGACACAAAGAAGAACCTAAACTCAAGCTTTCTTGCAAACCACAAAAGCCCAACAGTTGTCAGTGTTTGGAACATATACACGTTCAGTGGCGTAATTGTATTTGTAATAGCCATAGACAAAAGTGTCCCAAAATATGCTGCACCCATCAATAGCCATGGGGGGGTTGTCGATGGCTCTAATTTTTCATTTTTTACTCTTACTAGGAAGTGTATAGCAAGAGTAATACCAATTGCAATACAAAATGCACCATAGATGATACTCATGTGGAACCTCCGACCTGATTTTACTAACTTCATTTTACTTTATATGCCTAGTATCGTCAAACCTAAGCTTCTATGATATAATCATGTATACAAATATAGTGTAAGAAACCGGGAGGGCAATATGGCTATCACTAAAATGATAACAACCCTTACCCTAAAAGAACAATTTAAAGCACTTGTACTCAAGCTATTTTCTGTATATCAGCTGGAAATATCAACGAGTACTGAAAGTAAAGATGAAGTCGATCTTATTATTACTTCAGACAGGCAAATTCATGCTGCAGTAGAGCTTAAGCTTTATCGTTCAAGGAAAGTTTCTCTATCAACGGTCGAGAATGCCATAAGGCATGTCAAAAGCATTGGACTAAGAGCCAATGTATCTCACCTTGTATTGATTGTTAGTGCCAATATATCTGATGAGTGGGTTCTGATGGCAAAAGAGAAACATGGGGGGGTTATACTTTGGGATCAAAATGATTTACTTTGTTTAGCAAAGAAAGCTGGTAAAGGTTACCTAGGTCTATCAGAATTCTTAGAATCTGTCAATCCAAAACAAGAAGCAAAACTCGGGACAGTTCAATTCCAGTATCGTAGAAATCCAATAATAGATGAAATATGGTCTGTTGAACCAAAAAAACTTTCGTGCTCAGCCATCAAGAGGTGATGAACTGTATCATCATCTGACCTATAACCCAAGAGGACGAGGTAAGTGGACCAAGTTTGAGAGTACTGTATTTGAAATTCTCAAATACCTATACGAAAAAGACCTAAGTGGCTGGTATAAGAACCTAAAAGCTGAGGCCGGCTATAACCGATTTGAAATGGTTTGTCGGATTAACTCCAAACATGACTATTGGAACCGCCTTGCTGATGAATTCAACACTAGGTATATCTTTTTTGAATGTAAAGAGTATGGTGAAGTTTTCGCTTATAAGAATGTGACATCCGAAGACATCAATGTTCTTGCTCAAGCCTTTAGAGCCATTGGTTTTATTATTTCTAGACAAGACAGTGAGAAGTATCCCAATTTATACAGTCAAGGTGCTTTCTTCGACAACGGCAAATTATTGATTCACTTAACAGAAGAAGACTTATACCGATTATTGGTTGACAAGGACATTGGTAATGATCCTACTGGATTGCTTAGGGAGAAGTTAGACCAAGCAATTATCAATATCACGTTATAGAAAAAGCCTGAATAACTTCTTTCACATAGAAGTTATCCAGGCTTATATTATTTCAAACACGTCACTTAGTTTCGTTCATTTACTAGAATATTTACTTCACCAAATATTTATAGGCCTTCAGAATGGCCTCATGGGGGGGTCCAACAAGAAATATTTGATTGTTCTCAGTCAATTCTGTATGACCTCTAGGAACCACAAAAGTGTCCTCTTCTTTATCGAATATGCCAGCGATAACTACATCCTCAGGAAAGGCCTTATTGCTAGATATATCCATTATTTTTTTTCCAACAGATGCAGACTCTTGTGTCAAGCTTATGATTGAAACCTCAGCCTTACCGCCTCCAAGTGAAGCCACCCTTCTGACTTCCGGATTTACAATCTCTAGAACAAATCTATTAACCATCATCTGGACTGAATGCCCGATATTAGTAGCACCAGCTAATTTGTATGCTGTACGATACTCAGGATCTCTCATCCTTACAAAGATATGTTTAACGGAATAATTTTTACACAAAAGGGAAAACAATAAATTCTGAGCATCATCACCCATAACACCTAGTGCATAAGAGCATTTTTCAATGCCAGCATCTTTTAAGGTATTAATATTGGTTGCGTCACCTTGAATAGCCACAGCACCGTATTTCGATGATATTTTCTCACAGTTCTCATAATCCTTGTCAATCACAACAACATCGTGTTCCTTTGATAAAACTTTGGTCAAACTTAGCCCAACAATACCTCCACCTGCAATGATAATAAACATCCCTTTAACCTCCTAGCAGTATTCTTATAATTTCCATTCATAATTGTCACTTCATTTATTAACGCCAAGCCCGTTTGGACAACAATATATAGATTGGTAACAGCTCTAATCTACCGGCCAGCATACCAACGACAAAGGTCATCTTAATAACAGGTGACAATGTGGCCATTTTGGCTACTGAGAAATAAAAGGGTCCAATGTTACCAACAGCTGATGCCATGCCTGAAAAGGCTTCAAATGGTCCCAAATCAGAAAATAATGCTGTGATGCCTGATCCAACTGCAATTAACATCAACCATCCAAATATCAAAGCAGCTACCCTAAGAATTTCATCAGGTGATACAACAGTTTTATTAATGGTTGCTGGCAGTACAGCTTTTCTTGGCAAATGGACCTTGTCTATCTCACGACGTAACAACTTTCCCAGAATAACAATCCTCAGTACTTTGATGCCTCCAGATGTGGATCCAACGCTTCCACCTACCAACATAAGAAGTATGAACAATTGCTTTGTAATTGCTGGAAAAAAAACTGCTGCTAATATCTTCTGTACCAAAGCCTGTTGTTGTCATTACTGAGACCATTTGAAAAAGAGTCTTTCTTATGCTTTCTTCCAAAGCGCCAAAGGGCAATCCTCTAAGCATTGCAATACCAATAAGGGTCAATACAGTAAAGCCACCAATAATTTTTATGTATGTCTTTGATTCAATGTCTTTAAAAATAATCAATGGGTCTTCTCTAATCATCTTATAATGAAGTAAGAAGTTAATTCCACCAAGAAACATGAAGAAGGTGATGGTATATTCAATCCACTGATAATTAGCATAGCCCGCTATCTCATAGTAGGCAATTGAAGCATCATGTTTGAAAACCCACCTGTTGAAAGCGTCGTTAGACTATGAGTAATTGCCTCATAGGTGCTAAGCCCTAATAACTTGAGAATAAGGACTTCAAGGGCCGTATAGAAGCCGTATAGAAGCCAAAATATCTTTATTGTACGGTAAACATTTGGAACAGGCCTAGCTGAAGAGATTTTGTGGCCTTCAGCTGAAAATAACTGCCAATTATCACCTTCAGAATTGGCTGTAACAAATAAGAAGAAGGTCAAAATTCCAAGGCCGCCTAGCCACTGAATCAGGCTACGCCAAAAGAGTATAGCAAGTGACATTTCATCCAGCCCTTCAAAGACTGTAATACCAGTGGTAGTAAAGCCAGAAACAGACTCAAAAAAGCCATCAACAAAAGATTTGTTAAGGCCAAGAATAAATGGGAATGCGCCAACAAGGGAAATAAGCACCCATGCTACGATGCATAAGACCATAGATGTTGATAAGTCAACTTTGACTATGTGTTTGTGGGTAATCAATCGAAATATGACAGCACACCCTAATGAGATAATTGCTGGTATGGCAAAAGCCATATACACATGATATGGCTCTTTATAGATCATAGCAATTAGCATTGGTAAAAGCAAAAGTAGGGATAAGACCATTAGAAGTGAACTCATCAGCTTCAAAATAGTTTTTAATCGATACATAGCATACCTCTTTGTTATGATTTCTTTATTCAATTACCATTATACTAGTTTTTCACATCAAATCCACCAAATAATACCAAACAATTAATTTCTAGGTCTATTTCCTTGGATGCATTCTCTTTATTGGCAGTTTTGTTACCCCCCCATCCACCAAATAGTGGAATGCCTGTTACTTTCACACGCCAGTGTTCTGGCACTTTGATGTCTACGCCACCAAAAGCAGCAAATACGTCCATTTTTGCTGGTCTGTTAACTATCTCAGCATGACGAAGGTCCATATCTATACCACCAAATAAGGCTGTGGCTTGACCACCTCTAAAATTTTGAGATTGGTTAAGCATGTCAGACCCTGAGAAAATAACCATTGTGTCAACTAGGTCATCAGAGACTTCTCTTTTCCCCCCCTTGGCAAAGCTTCTATTTTTAGAAGTTAAGAACCATACACCTACAATAATCAATACAAGTGGCCAAAACATGTCCCAGAAATCAATACCATAGAAATAATCAAATCCAAGATTCCTAAGAAGGAATATGGTACCAAACGAGAGCATTAAGCCACTAAATACATAGTTCCTAGGTCCGTCGACTAAGTTGACCAAACCTATTGCTATTAATATAACTGGCCAAAAGGTTGACCAAAGACCCCCCCTGGTTTCAATATAACCAAATGACCCAGCCAGAAGCATAAAACCAACTGCAAGAATTAATACACCTATAATCGTTCTTTTATTCATAAAGATACCTCCTATTTTATTTCAAATATCATTATTATATTTTCATTAATTCCATTATAAAACAAGTTCATTACTTTGACATTAGAATCTGATTAAATGATGTTTATGGCAAAAATAAAAGCCACATAACTTGATACAGTTATGTGGCTCAACGTCTATTATTAGCCCAGATAGGCTTTCTTAACATCTTCATGATTAAGAAGTTCTTTGGCGTCACCTTCAAGAACAATCTTACCTGTCTCAAGAACGTAAGCTCTATCTGCTATGGATAGCGCCATATGGGCATTTTGCTCAACAAGCAATACCGTTGTACCTTGTTTGTTGACTTCGACAATGGTGTCAAAGATCTCTTGAACAAGAATCGGTGCCAATCCCATTGACGGCTCATCCATTAAGAGTATGTCCGGTTTGCTCATCAATGCTCTGGCCATAGCAAGCATTTGCTGTTCCCCCCCACCTGACATAGTTCCTGCTAGTTGCTTCCTACGTTCTCTTAGACGAGGGAATTTATTGAAAACACCTTCAAGGTCTTCAGCTATTTCAGCTTTGTCATTTCTAAGAAAAGCACCCATCTCAAGATTTTCTTGAACCGACATCTTGGCAAAAACCCTTCTACCTTCAGGCACTTGGGCCATACCCATATTTAGAATCTTATGAGCTTTGGTTGAAGTAATATCGTTGTCTAACAATGTGATATTTCCTTCAGAAGCTTTGATTAGACCAGAAACTGTATGAAGCGTCGTAGTCTTACCAGCACCATTGGCACCAATTAGGGTTACAATCTCACCTTTGTTGACTTCAAATGATAAGCCTTTAAGCGCATGGATTGCGCCATAATAAACATTCAAATTCTCTACTTTTAACATTATGCCACCTCCCTACTAATGTCCAAGATATGCGCCAATAACTTGCTCGTTGGCTTTAATCTCATCTGGTGTACCAGTTGCAATTATCTTTCCGTAATCAATTACAACCAAACGTTCACATATACCCATAACAAGATTCATATCATGTTCAATAAGTAAAATGGTTACTTTGAATTTATCACGTATAAAATGAATGGTGTCCATTAATTCTTTTGTTTCTTGAGGGTTCATACCTGCAGCAGGCTCATCAAGAAGTAATAGCTTAGGGTTGGTTGCAAGGGCTCGACAAATCTCAAGCTTTCTTTGCTTACCATAGGGTAGGTTCTTAGCCATATTATCGGCGTCGCCTTCCATATCAAATAAGCTTAGTAACTCCATTGCTTTTTTTGGTGATTTCTGCTTCTTCTTTCCAGAATTTTGGAAGTCTGAAAACACCAGTAAAAGTGTTATAAGTCATGTCTTTGTGAAAAGCTATTTTGATATTCTCAATAACGGTCAAGTCATTAAACAAACGAATGTTTTGGAAGGTTCTACCAAGACCAGCTCTTACAATCTGGAATGGCTTCTTGCCGTTAACCAATTCATCGTTAATATAGATTTCACCTTCTGTTGGAAGGTAAACACCTGTTAACATATTGAAGATTGTTGTCTTACCAGCACCGTTTGGCCCTATAAGACCAACCAATTCACCATGTTCAATACTAACCTCAAAATTATCAACTGCTCTTAGGCCACCAAATGTAATACCAATACCTTTCGTAACTAGCAAACTCATTAGGCCACCTCTTTTCCGAATTTATTTTTGAGATATGCTTTAAGATTTCTAAGTCGCTCTGGCGTTTGAACCAAAGAGAATTCGTGCCTTCCAAGAAGACCACCAGGCTTAAAGATCATAATAACAATTAGCATTAGTGCGTAGATAATCAGTCTTAGCTCGTTATAGTCATACAACTTTTGAGTCAAGAATGCTAAGAAACCACCTGCAACAATTGTTCCAGTAATTGATCCCATACCACCAAATACAACGATGATAAATAATTCAACTGAGAACATAAATCTAAAACTACTCTCACTTAGATATCCCTGGTACAATGCGAAACATGCGCCACCCAGTCCGGCGATAAAAGATGAGATAAAGAATCCATATACTTTGTAGAAGGTTGTTGGTACGCCTATCGATTCAGCCGCAATCTCATTTTCTCTAATAGAAATAATGGCTCTACCATGTCTTGAACGAATGAACAAGAAGGCAAAGCAAATAACTGCAACCATTATGAGATAGATTGCTTTGACATCAAGCATAATTGGAATTCTTTTAAGACCTGCAGCACCACCCGTAATATCCTTAAGGTTGATGATTGTGTACCTAATCATCTCACCAAAGCCAAGGGTTACAATACCTAAGTAGTCACCTCTTAGTCTTAGAGCCGGTATACCAATGATTAGACCAAAGATACCTGCAGTAATAGCACCAACAAGCAATGATAAGGGTAAGTCGATTGCTTTTGGAAACTCCGTTGCTTTAGCAAATAGTGCTGCTGAATAAGCACCTATTGCCATAAACCCTGCATGACCAAGAGCCAATTGTCCGAGATAGCCAGTAGCAATGTTAAGACTGATTGCCACTATTATGTTAATAAATGCAAAACCTATAACACTTTGCACATAACCATTAATTAATTTTAATTCCAGTGCACCAAAAAGGATTACGTAAGAAACGATGATTCCTGTAAGATTGATGCCGTACTCTTTAAATCTTTTTTTTCACCATCTTCTACACCTTCTCCTTAATATTCTTACCAAATAACCCAGTTGGTTTGATAATTAGAACAACAATCAAGATACCAAATACAAATACATTGGCCCAACTTGAACTGATATAACCTTTGACAAATGTTTCAACGATACCAATAACAAATCCTCCTACCATGGCACCAGGAAGGATTCCAATACCACCAAGTACTGCAGCTACAAAAGCCTTAAGACCAGGCATCATACCCATATAAGGTCCTAATTTACCATAATTGATTGCATACAATACACCACCAACCGCACCAAGAGCTGATCCGATGGCAAATGTGATTGAAATAGTTTTATCCACGTTGATACCCATAAGTTGAGCAGCACCTTTGTCTTCTGATACAGCTCTCATTGCTTTACCAACTTTTGTTTTCTTAACAACAAACTCAAGAACCACCATACAGATGATAGTTATTGATATGGTTAAGACTGTAATATCCGGTAATGGAATATCACCAATCAGGTTGATATCTGGCATAATCTTATCCCCCCCTGCACCAAACAACCATCTAAATAAATTGGCAAGAAACATACTCATACCAAGGGCTGTTATTAGGCTGATATTCTTGGCGCACTTCTAAGTGGCTTATAAGCAACTCTATCAATTGTCATTCCCACAATAGCACAGGCAAACATTGACAATAATAGTAATGGTATAAAGGCCATGTTCAAGTAATGGGCCAAGAAGAATCCAACGAAAGCACCAATCATCAATATTTCACCGTGGGCGAAATTGATAAGCCTTACAATACCATAAACCATGGTATAACCTAGTGCGATTAGGGCATAGATACTTCCTACATTTAAACTGTTAATAATTTGATTTACAAACTGAGACATAAATCAACCTCCATCATTTATGGTTCACCTATTTAAAACATAATCAACAGATTAACGCTTTAAATAGATGAACTATTTTTGAGCATAATAAAAAGGGGGGGACTAAGCCCCCCCTTTTTAATTAAGTCATATTATTAAGTGTACTATTACTCTGACATTTTTGTTTCGAATACAAGACCACCATTAGTAATCTTAATGATAACAGCTTGCTTAGCTGATGTATCACCATTAGCATCAAACTCAGTAAGTCCTGTTACACCTTCGTAACTAGTTTTAGCTAGTTCAGCAAGAATTTTCTCTGAATCAGTTGATCCAGCTGCTTCGATTGCTGCTGCCATTATTTTAGCTGAGTCATATCCAAGTGCTGCAAGAGCGTTTGGTGTCTCACCATATTTTTCTTCATATTTTGCAATAAATGATTGAATTGCTTCTGCATCATCATCTGCTGCATAGTGATTTGTAAAGAAAGAACCTTCCATTACATCACCATAATCTGCTTGTACGCCGTCCCATCCATCAGCACCAATTAGAGGTACATCAATTCCTGCATCTCTGATTTGAGTTGAGATAAGTCCAACCATTTGGCTGTAGTCTGGAATAAAGATTGCTGCAGGCTCAAGGTCAGCAATTTTAGCGATAATCGCTTTAAAGTCTTGATCTTCATTAGTATAACCTTCGTCTGCTACGATTTCACCAGTGTATGCTTCAATAAAGTTATCAGCAAGACCAACTGAATAGTCAACACCAACGTTTCTAAAGATTACAACTTTATCAGCGCCAAGAATGTCAGAAGCGAATTTCGCTGCTACTTTACCTTGGTAAGGATCACTGAAACAAGTTCTGTATACATAGTCAAGACCAGGTGTTACATCTGCATTTGTCGCTGTTGGTGAAAGCATAACTATCTTTTTCTCGTTAGCTAAAGGACCAACTGTCATTGACTCACCACTGAATGTAGGACCAATAAGAGCGTGAATACCATCTTCATCAACTAATTTGTTGAAAAGACTAATTGCTTTTGTTGGATCACCTTCTGTGTCATATGCAAAAAGCTCAACTTGTTTACCAAGAACACCACCAGCTTCATTAATTTCGTCGATTGCTAGTTGTTCACCGTTCTTAACACCTAAACCGTAAATGGCAATTTCACCACTTTGCGCTCCAAGCATACCGAATTTGATTGTTTTGTCTTCTTTAGCGCCACAACCAACAAACATAGCTGATACAAGTGTTAACGCTACTACTACTGCTAATAATTTTTTTCATTTGTTATCCACCCTTTTCTTCTACTCTCTAGGAGTATGATTTATTTGTCTTGGGTAATGACCGATTACCCGAATAATGAAATTATACATTGTTTGGCATTCATTTTCAAGGAGTTTTGCACTTTATCTTGCTGTAATGGTGAATTTATGCAACATCACCGTACTTTTCCGAGTTTTTACTTCAATATTGGGATTTTATCAACAATTTGCCTTCTAGTTTTATAGTTTTTCAATCAAAAAGCAATGGCATATCCATACCATTGCTTATCTATTATGAAGGATAACAAATAATATCCGTCATATTTCTCGTCTCTGACTCTCAGAACCAACAATTATTTGGTATTGATAGGAATTCTCCACAAAAAAATCAGTCTAGGTTGAATTCTTACAAAATAAGTGACCATTATAGCTGATTTTTCATTGAAAATAACGCCAACTGGGTACGGTCTCTAAGGTCTAGTTTGTCGAGAATTCTAGTGATGTTGTTTTTTACAGTACCCTCACTGATGAATAGTATGTCCCCCCCTATCTCCTTATTGTTTAAGCCCTCTCCTAAATGGTGGCAAATATCCACTTCTCTTTTGGTTAACTCTTCTATGACTGGGTCCTTTGGTAGAGACTCCACCGATTCATCTGATAGTTTCCTAACAACTTTGGTTGCGACATTTGGATTCATTAGGGTTCCCCCCCCTTCGTGAACAGTCATAATACCACCAATGATATCTTCTGGAGAAGCATCCTTTAACAAATAACCACTCGCCCCCCCATTTTTAAGACTTCCAAATATGAATTCGTCATCATTGAATGTAGTTAAAACTAACACTTTGATCTTTGGATGTGTATCCCTTATGATTTTGGTTGCCTCAACACCATTCATTATCGGCATATTAATGTCCATAAGTATTACATCAACGTCATGTATCTTACATAGATTGATAGCCTCTCTCCCGTTGCTTGCAAGGGCCACCACTTGAATTTGCTCATTTCTTGACAGAATCATCTTTAGACCCTGTAACATGATGTCTTGATCATCCACAATCATTACACTAATCATTTGTCATCACTAACCTTTCATAGGTATTTGACCTTTTACAATAAAATTCGGTCTACCCTTAAACTCGAATGTGCCACCAACTTCTTTTAGTCGATCCTTCATACCACTTAAACCATTACCTATAACTACAGATTCGCACCCTATGCCATTGTCTTCAATGACAAATATGACTTTATCCTCCTTATAAATTAGGCTGACATAAATCAATGTAGCTTCACCATGTCTAAGAGCGTTAGTCATACTTTCTTGAATCACTCTGTAGAGAACTAAGTTGATTTCTGGCTTTAACTGTTTGATGCCCTTTTCACTAAAATGTATGGTACAGCCTGTTTTATCTGAAAAACTGTCAATCAGTTCCTTAATAGAATTCTTGATGATACTAGATGATTCGTTGTTCTTAAGAGTCTCAACAATCTCTCTAACTTTGATAAGGCTATCCCTTGCTGATTTCTTTGAAGCCTCTAGAAGGTCGTTACCACTATCCATATCCCCCCCATCCTTGTAGAAGCCCGAGGCCATTTCCATTTGCATAATCAACCCTGTCATATCATGACCAAGGGTATCATGTAAGTCTCTTGCAATAACCGTTCTGGCTTCCATTTGAGATAAGTCTTTTATTTCCCTTGCATAAATCTTAAGTTGGTCGTGGGTATGAAGCAATTCCTCATAGAGTGATTTGGTTTTTTTGACTTTCATCTTGGTACACCTTAAGAAAGACACCAATGACCACGATCAGAATTTGAAAGGAACCAAAGAAGACCATTAAAGCCATGTTGGCAAATGTTGGTGCAATAGCAATAAGTTGTATGAATTTCACAAAAGACAAGGCTGTCATAGCACCACAAAGTGCAATGGCATATTTAGCCCTGATATGGATAATTACAAAAAAGATAAGAAGTAAATACAAGGTGTGAAAGAAATAATTCACAGCGTATTTAGAATACAACTCTATTCCGAGCAGCAAAATAACCGTAATCCCAGACAGCACAATAGTAATGAGATTGCCTCTTTTATAGAATATTTTGAATCCGATCAAAGCCATATATAGTACACATAGAACAAGCAGAATGAACTTCCTATTACCATAAGGTTCTTCGAATATATAGCCCATAATCATTAGACTAGTGGAAGCCAACACATATAAGACTAATAAAAGTTTCCTGAGCATAAAAATACCCTCCATACCATTCTATCTAGTTTCATTCTAGCAAAGATGGTAGGGAAGGTAAAGCTAAGCCTTCTATCATTTATTTACTTCAGCGTAAATGATACATCAAAATCCATATCACTGCTTGCACCACCGATAGTCACCATTAGCAACTTAGCTGAATCACTTACATATAACTTAATTGCCATATCTTCTGGTAAAGGGTTAATAGTCATTGTCTCATCCAAAACTTCTCCTATATCAGGTATACTCACAATCTCTTTTAGGGTTTCAATCCCTATAGTTAAGTTATAGGAAGTCACTCTGACATTTAAGTGTTGATAGCCAGATCTTGGGTCTTTAATCACAATTTCTTCAATGTGAAGCTGATCTTTACCTAACTCATTATCATAGGCTGACTGTATAATGGCCTCATAATCCTTGGCTTCATCACCCCCCCATATTATACTAACATCATCAATGGGGGGGACAGTTACATCTTGCCCATTCATCTTCATCACCAATTGAGATATCTGGCCAAGCTTGCTATAACTAGCTATGGCCTCACCTATGACTTCATCATCCATCATCATGAATAAATCAATCTCCGATGTCTGATTCACAGTATCTACATAACCTTCATAATACAAGTTGACTTGATTGGACTATCCCCCCCTTGATGGCTTGACAGACTAATTCTTCCTTCAAATTCATGGTCTTCTTTACTAAGTTCATTACTAAGCTAGCCATTAATAAACCCTTATAGCCACCATAGGATATCTGATTGAACTGTACAAAAATGACACTCAACACAAGGCTCACCAATACAATGATTGCTGGTAGCCATGACCTACTTTTACCCGTCTTAACATCCTTAGACTCACTCATAACTTGGCACCTTGCCAATGAGAATCTCATCGACCAAACCTTGAAGGTCAAAATGTGTCTCACCAAGTGCCATAGTTAGTTGATGCATCTTCTCAATGCATATGGAACTATTCTGATTGATATGAGCTTGTAACTGTTTCACATAATCTCTGATAAGCTCTTTCATTTTGCAATCTCTTGGTGATGGCAAATACATAAACTTGTAATTAGTGCCATCATAATAAGTTTTTGCAATATCCAAATCAATATGAGTCTCATCTAATAGGTAGTTACTACAGTAATTGATTGCTTTGCCCATAGATACTAACAGATGGATAAAATTTTCTTCATCTATTGTTGATGAAGACTCCAGTTCTTGAATCAAAGTTCTACATCGACTTGTATCATAAATTAGTTCATGACTATCCACACTATTAACTACCCTGAATGGAACAAAAACATCTAAGTCATTGTATTGGCACATTTTCGCTTCAAATTCGATAAAATCATTTGATTTCAGTATCATGTCTTTTTGTCCCTTTTATTTTCTTTATTTTTGGGCTTCTATAGAAATAGTTCCCATTAGAGTTGTTACTAAATCCCAAATTTTTTCTCTAAATAATAGAGCTATGGCAATCAGGGCCAGTATTATCAATGCAATCTCAATAACCCCCCCCATACCAGATTCATCTTTCATTGCCTCCACTACTTTGTACTTCATACACATCATTTTAATTGCTAAATTTCTCATAATAATCTCCTTCTCATCTTTTGATTTAATTTATTTATATTTGTGTATTACATTTATACCTAAACATTACAACTGCATTTTCATAAAAGTTGGCGCAATGACAATCAGTAGTACTGTGAATAAACTAATGGCCATAGGAATAAGAAGCTTGGTACTGGCTTTCTCTCCAAGTTTACGAGCATTGGATGTTCTTATGGACCAAGCCTCTACACTCAATTCCTTAAGAGCTATGGTTAAAGAATGGCTGCCTCTTCTTAGATTCTGTACTAAAATGGATGATAAGCGTATGACTTCGATGTTTCGACATCGCTTTCCAAAAGCTTCGATAGCATCCGCTTCAGACACACCCATCTGTAAATCTTTTTGGACTTGCAACATCTCTTCATACAGAACACGCATCTTACCATTTTGCCTTTTGTAATCATCCACAATCTTAAACCATGCTCTGCTAAAGGTCATACCTGCATTCATTAGAATGGTCAACTTGTTGACTACATTTGGAAAATCAAAGAGAATCTCATCTTGCCTCTCCACAATCTTTCGGTTCAGCTCTTCTTCCTTAAGGACATAAAATACAAGGCCTAGAATGATGGTTAATAGGAGTATTTGACTTGTACTAATTCCTTCTTCAATGGTTTTCCATATAATCTTATTTTCACCATAAACTGTTTTTTTCTGGTAAAACCAGCTGGTTGTCACTTTCGACAATTTGGTCTTCTATGGTCTTAACCTCATCATCTAGTGATGGCAACTGTTTGTATACGATGAAATCATAGACTTTGATTAACTCACTTTCTCCAAAGGTCAATATCACTTCAATACTGGCCTCATAGGCATGGTCAAAGACCATCAGGTTCTTCCTTAATTGCCCTTTATCATTGATTACATCCTTATTAAGAGACCTATAAGCCACTTCTATATTCTCTACAAAGGGCTTTGATGGCATTGTCAAATCAAATAACACTTTGTCACTAGATGGATTATCCCCCCCTAGGATTAACTCATATAGTAGGTCGCTTTTAGTTTCAAGAACTAGCAATGCCTTTTCACTTGATGGGAATTGCTCATTGATATCAACAGGCAGCTGGCCTTGCAACACCTTTTCACCATCTATAACTTCATACTTAAGTGTATAACTTTCATTGCCTTCCCCCCCAAATTCAGGACGCTCAATTTGATAATCAACACTTGTGCTTGGAATGTAGTCTTGACCAAGTATGATTGAAAACAGACCACCAAACATTATCAAGATGATAACAAGACCAAAACGACTGTACTGAAATCTTCTTAGGCCCTCCTCATAATTTTTAACTGAGTAGATTTTAGACAATTTATTATGACTGGCCTTTGAGACCATTTTGTGTAGTTGGTCTTTACTAATCAAATGACCAATAGGACAGCCTGCTATGTATAATACATCTTTTTCCTCTTGTCCAAATCTCTTATAAGCAATATAGAGATAGCCAATACATATGAGCACATATACCAGTCCTACTATTTCATACATTATTTATACCTCAATCGTGACAATCTTCTTGCCAATCTTTCCACCAACTATGTACATTATCAAAGCAATGACCATAATCCCTCTTCCAACTACGGTTGTATAGAGGGGGGGTTCTAGAAAATCTGGTGACACAAGACCAAAAAAAACAATCATCCCTGGTATGATGAAGGAAAGAATTTTCTGTTCGTATTGCTTCTGGATAATCAACACATCGATTTCTTTTTGAATATCAATCTTCTCGTTAATTAACTTACTTGTTTCACCTATAATTTCTATCAGGTTACCGCCTGAACGTTTGGCCATAACAAAAACACTTGTAAAGTTATCAATGTCTTCAATGTCTGACCTTAGGGCAAAATCTGATAATGCTGACTCAATGGTTTCATTCATTCTGAGTTTGTAGCATATGCTTTGCCATTCAATAATAATATCTGTATCTTCCTTATATAGAAGCTTCAAGTCTTCAAGGGACTGAACAAAAGCCTGCTCAACAGATCGACCTGCTGATAGTGCGGAGGACAATGCATACATGCCCTCTTTGAATTGCTCTCTAAGTATCTCTTTACGCTTTTTTTTATTGCATCATGTTTACGTTCTTTAATGTAGAAAACAACAAGCCCACATGATAGCACAGCCAAGACTATATGGTTAAAAAATATCATACCCATAGCGATGAAGTAGACACATCCAAACAAACAATGTTTGAGAAACTCAGCTCTATTAAATCTATAGATGTTATAGTCATTCCCATTCATATGGATATACCCACCATACCTTCCATAAGCAATTTGTCTCTTTGAATCAGTGAATTGCCTGTGCTAATCATACAAGATTTTGCCTCATCATATTTATACAAAGTATTCAACTGGATCTGACCATTATCAAAACCAACGACCTCTGTTATCTCAAGGACTTTTCTTGTTTTATCATTCAGCCTCCCAAGATGGACCATAATATCAATGGCTGAGGCAATCTGCTGTCTTATGGCATCAAGTGGTATCATAGACCCTGTCAAGACCATAGTCTCTAGACGACTCAACATATCTTTTGTTGAATTGGAATGGCCTGTTGAAAGACTTCCATCATGGCCTGTGTTCATAGCCTGTAGCATATCAAGGGCTTCACCGCCACGAACTTCGCCAACGATAATCCTGTCTGGTCTCATTCTAAGAGATGATTTGATAAGGTCTTTAATGGATATCTCACCTTTTCCCTCTACATTGGCATTTCTGGTTTCAAGACTAACCAAGTTATCAATCTGATGAATCTGAAGCTCTGCCGAATCTTCAATTGTAATTATACGCTCATCGCTTGGTATGGCATTACTTAGAACATTCAAGAATGTCGTTTTACCAGAACCTGTACCACCACTAATAAATATATTGTGTTTTGACATAACCAGCGCCTTTAAGACTTCCGATACTTCTTTGGTAAGGCTACCCCCCCATTCTATCAGGTCATCCATTTGGAGGGGGGGCTTCTCTGGAAATTTTCTTATGGTTAATGTGGGACCATTAAGGGCTACTGGTGGTAAAACTACATTGATTCTTGAACCGTCCTCTAGCCTGGCATCACATATGGGACTGCTCTCATTAACAACCCTGTTAACTTTAGCAACAATTCTCTGGATAACATTCTCCAGTTGTTCATTAGATTCGAAGGCATAATCGAGCTTACGTATACGACCTTTTTCTTCTACAAAAATATCTGTTGTGCTATTAATCATAATCTCAGTGATGGCTTTGTTATCAACGAGGGGGGGCTGAAGAATATCAAGCCTTCTAAGAGCATTGAATATACGCTCATGGAGCAAGACACGGCTCTTTGCTGACAAATAACTAACTTTTGATTTTTCTCTTAGGACATCTTCAATAACTTGATGCACTTCCTCATCACTGGAATCCCCCCCAAATAAACTGATTCTGTGACGCACTTCATGTTTGATGTCTCTGTAACTTTCCTCATCTACCAACATTTCTCTAGAGATCATTGAAATAAACCTCCATTTTTTTATAGGTTGGTGATGAAGTGTTTATAGATAGCTTGCCTTTATGACCAATTAACTTATCATCATAGCCAATGGCAAGATCGTAGTTGTAGTTAGGCTTATAGTCGCATCTAAAGACATTATTGCTAATAAGCCTTGCGTCATGTGTTAGCAAATCAATACCTGTTTTATCCAAGTCGTTACTAAAAGATTGCCATTTGCTAGCGCCTACCTCATCTTCCCTTATGGTAAAGACTTTGCAATGGCATCCCTTTAGAATATTAAGCATTCCTGATATATTGTTGCCTGAGAAGTCAATGACAATGTAATCGTAATCACTTAGAGCACACATATGTAAGACCCAGTCTTCAAGTAGGTCATTGTCAAAATCCATTAAGTCTTGCATGTGAATTCTAGGCATTAAGAAATGAACCCCCCCACTACTTTCATCTATCGCAACCATTTTCTCAAGGCCCAATACCCAATTTTCTTTAGTCATCATATAAACCATGTAATCCGACAAGTTATGGTGCTGGAGTGCCTCATAAACCAGCTGATAGCTCGGGAAAAGATCCATACTCAGATGGAGGACTTTTTTTTACCAAGTCCACTTTGAACTTTTGAAATTACCTGAGACACCGTTGTATTGCCAGAACCACCTATTGGAGAGAAACAAGCAATGACTTTGGTTATAGTCCCTTGATGCCTTGTCACTTCATTGCTGGTGGTCTCAAGAAAATAACTGTATAGGTCTGATTCTATTTCAGAAGCCTTTTTGTATTTGAATATAAGTGTATCCTTATCTATTACTGCTGACATGGCTTCAACAAGATGAATAATTGGCTGGCTTGTATGCTGATCAAACTGCTTTGTATAATCATTAGCAAATAGTTCTTCCATGACAATTAAGCCAAAGTCCTTATCCTTTAGCAGTGTTTGACTGTCTTCAATTGTATAAGCACATGTAACTTCAAATGAATAATGGACTGAATTTAACAAATAATTGCTTAACTTCTTAATATATAAGGTATCATATCCCCCCCCTATAAGCAATGAACATCCCATGGTCATCCCCCCCCTTTTGATTCTCCCACTTAATTATACGCAATGACTATACAGATGTAAAGTTAAAATTGTGCACATTATACATTATACTAAGAATTTACCTTGTATAATTGTGCAATATGTCAAATCCTTACATATATGGGAAGGATTACCAGTAGTAAGAAAAGACATTGCATTACATTCAAATACGCAAAAAAAAGGTAACCCACTTATGGGTTACCTTATCATAGTTGTTTATTTAAAAATACACACATTCTAGACTATTGTGCCATATTTTTGAACTTAGTGTATTGACCAATCCATACAAGGTTCACTGTGCCTGTTGGTCCATTACGTTGCTTAGCAATAATCAGCTCTGCTTGATTCTTAAGTTCAGAATCAGGATGATAATACTCATCACGGTAAAGGAACATAACAACATCTGCATCCTGCTCAATGGCACCGGATTCACGAAGGTCAGATAACATAGGACGGTGGTCTGCTCTGGACTCACAGGCTCTTGATAACTGAGACAGTGCAATAACTGGCGCACTCATTTCTCTTGCCAAGGCCTTAAGTCCCCCCCTTGATATCTCTGATATCTCTTGCTCACGAGACTGAGTCTTACCATTACCACTCATGAGCTGAAGGTAGTCAATCATAATCAAATCAAGACCTTTGTCCATTTTTAGCTTACGACATTTGGCTCTCATATCGGCAATTGTAATACCTGGTGTATCATCTATATAGATTGGTGAATCTGCAAGAATCACTGCCCCCCCCATTGATATCTTAGACCAGTCATCATCTTCCAAATCACCCGTTCTTACCTTTTGAGCATCCACCATTGCTTCTGAACAAACCATACGATTAAGGAGCTGCTCTTTACTCATCTCCAAGCTGAACATTGCACAGACTTTCTTCTCATGTACGGCAGCATATTGGACCACATTAAGGGCAAATGCTGTCTTTCCCATTGAAGGTCTTGCTGCAACAAGGACAAGGTCTGAAGGTTGCATTCCAGCCGTTCTATAGTCAAGATCAATAAAGCCTGTTGATATCCCTGTTACTTTACCTTGATTCTTAGTAAGAAGCTCTAGTTTGTTAAGCATAGGGTTGACTAATTCTGCTGATGAAGAAAACTCAGCTGTATCACGCTTTTGAACGATATTGAAGATACGTTCTTCAGCTCCAGTCAATACAGCATCAATCTTCTGGGTACCATCATAAGAATCAGAAATAATCTCCTGGCTGGCTTTAATTACTTTTCTTAGGGTTGATTTTTCTTTTACAATTAATGCATAATGTTTGGCATGGGCTGACGTTGGTACTGCCATGGCCAATTTCGATAAATACTCAATACCACCTACTTGATCAAGTATGTTCTCGTCTTGAAGTTTTGATTGAAGTGTTACCAAATCAACTGGTTTGTTGCTGGTAAACAAATCAACAATTGATGCAAAGATAAGCTTAAGATCTGGATGATAGAAATCTTCATCAATGATGGTATCTTTCACCGCATCTATAGCTTCTCTATCCATAATCATTGAACCAATAACGGATTGTTCTGCTTCAAGACTCTGAGGTGGGACACGTTTAATGACTTCTTCCATATCTTGTCACCTCAACTATTCTTCTATGACTTTAACAGTGAACTCACTTGTCACTTTTGGGTGTAATTTAACTTTAATTACATGGCTACCTAGAGACTTTATTGGCTCTTTAAGTTGCATTTTCTTTTTATCCAGTTCAAGGTTAAGTTGAGCCTTAACACCTTTAGCAATCTCTTTGGTGGAAATAGACCCAAATGTTCTACCACCTTCACCTGCCTTCATCTTAAGGGTTATAGACATTTCTTTTAACTTATCCCCCCCTAAGTCTTTGGCTTCTTGTAACTCCTCAGCCTTACGTCTCTGATCAGCTGCTGTCTTAAGTTTAACATCATTAATGGCTGTACTTGTTGCTTCCTTACCTAACTTCTTAGCGAATAGGAAGTTTCTTGCATAGCCATCACTAACTTCAACAATGTCCCCCCCTTTTTTTACCTACTTTTTTTACATCTGATAACAAAACTACTTTCATAATAATAACCATTCAAACAAGCCTTACCCTGCTTGTTTGCCTTTCTATAATCTATCCATATCTGTGATTAATCAGCCTCGTCAATATAGGCATCAATCACTTCTTTTAATCTAACAACAACTGCGTGAACTGTTGTGTTTGGTATTTGCGCTCCTGCAACACTCAAATGACCTCCTCCGCCCATCTCTTCCATAATTAGCTGGACATTAATGGTGTCAAGTGATCTGGCACTAATATAGATTGTACCATCAATATTTGATAAGACAAATGATGCTTTAATACCAGAGATATTGAGTAACTCATCAGCTGCTTGTGCTGCAACCAATGAAGGGTTGTCTATATCAGATGGGCATACAGAAATAGCAATCTGCTCTCTATGTATCTCACAATCTCTCACCGCTGTTGCTTTAGCTTTATAAGAAGCCATATCATTTTTGAAGAAACTACGGACACGAATAACATCAGCACCACTACGCTTCAAAAATGCTGCTGCTTCAAATGTTTTAACCCCCCCTGTATTAACAACAAAATTCTTAGTATCAACACTAATACCAGCAAATAATGCATCTGCTTCAACTGGTTCAAGTTTGACTTTATCAGAGATATACCTAAGTATCTCAGTTACCATTTCGCACGTGGATGATGCATATGTCTCAACGTAACTAAGGACTGGGTTCTCAATAGGGTCTGAACTAGCTCTATGATGATCAAATACGACGATATTTTTCACATAAGACAATATATCCTCATATTCAGTATAGATAGGTCTGTTAACATCAACGACCACCAATAAGGTCTTTTCATCAACATAGGATAAGGCTTCTTGACCAGTTACAAAGACGTCATCTGGGAAATTTTCATTCTCAACAACTTTTGAATGGAGTACATTAACCGATGATGTAATATCGTTGATAACAATATTAGCAGGCTTATCAAGATGCTTAGCACAGGCATAGACACCTATAGCCGCACCAAGTGAATCAAGATCCTGTCGCTTATGTCCCATAATGATGACACGTTCACTTTCCTCTATCAATTCTCTAAAAGCATAAGCTTTAATTCTTGCTTTAACTCGTGTGCTCTTCTCCACAGCCCTAGTCTTTCCACCATAGAAAGAGAACTTGTCGTTTATCTTAATAACCGCTTGGTCACCACCACGTCCAAGTGCTAAGTCAATGGCAACCCTCGCAAATTCAACTGACTGCAAATAGGAGAACTCGTTAATACCAACACCAACACTCATGGTTACTGGCAATTCATTTCCAATACTAATTTCTCTTATTTCATCTAATATGCCAAACTTATTTTCTTTAAGGCTAGACATATATTTCCTTTGAAAAACAAGGACATACTTGTCTTTTTCAAACTTCTTAAGTACACCGTCAATCTTGTTGGCAAACTTACTAAGATTTCTATCTATAAGGGCAACCAGTAATGGTCTTCTTACATCCTCAATACTGTTTAGAACCTCTTCATAATTATCGATATATATAAGGGCTGTTACTGCCTTTTGCTCTTCGTTTTTACGCTCTAGTCGCTTCTCTTCTGTAATATCAAAGAAGTAAATCCCATATAGGAGTTGTTCTTCCTGATTCTTGCTGGCCAATAAATTAGACGCTTCAAGATCACTCCACTCTACCCTTAAGTGTTTAATCAACACACGGTAAACCTTGTCACCTATATCAATATATTTCTCTGTATGATTTTCAATCTCAGATGGTAATTGTTCATGACTAATGCCAGGAATAATGGCATTGATATTCTTATCCACCAAACGACCAAACTCTTGCTCTTCATCGATGACCTTAACCAAAGCATCAAAAGCATCATTGACCCAGCGTATCTTTCCGCTGGAATCTAGAATAATATTGGCAAGCTCAAATTCAGTCATGTAGCCTTTTTGGACTCCACTGTAATTAATGGCAAAATTAACCACTTCTTTGAGCAAATGTTTTCTTGTCAATCGATTCATGGCATAAGCAAATGCCAAGAGAAAAACCCATAGACCAAGCAATAGCAAACCAATGTTTTTATTTATGGTTATCATCACAAGGGCCATTGCCAAAATTGCAACAATCAAAACGACTGGCCACAGAAAATATTTAAGTATACGCTGATTAAAATGTATCTGTTTTTGCTTCATAGGCTCTCCTTATAATCGGTCAATAATAACCACTACGATTATACCATTTAATGCACTTTATAACAACAAAGGACCATCCAATCTGGTATCCCAGACTAGATGGTCCATTATAATCTACTCTACTGTGTAAGGCATAAGTGAAACGTGTCTTGATTTCTTAATCGCAACCGTTACAGCTCTTTGATGTTTAGCACAGTTACCAGTAATTCTTCTAGGAAGAATCTTACCACGCTCAGATACAAATCTTCTAAGCTTGTTAACGTCTTTATAGTTCATAGTGTTTTGTTTCTCTTCACAGAATACACAAACACGTCTTCTTCTTTTGAATCTCTTCTTTTGGAAAGCCATTTTGCTAACCTCCTTTATCAATTGCTATTGATTAATCAATTAAAATGGTAGGTCGTCATCATCGAAATTATCGATAGCTACGAACCCTTCTGAATTGTCGCTTGTTGGTGCGTTCACTGCTGGAGCACTTGCGTTGCTGTTACCCATACGTTCTTCGAAGTTTCTTTTGCTTTCAGCAAAATGTTGTTCTTCAATAATAACGTCTGTGGTATAACGCTTGTTGCCATCTTTGTCTGTAAATGATCCTGTTTGGATTCTACCTACAACAGAGATTTGCATTCCTTTTTTTTGAGGAATTTCTCAGCAAATTCACCATCTCTACCAAATGCCACAATATTAATAAAGTCTGCATCTGGTTGTCCGTCTCTTTTAAATCGTCTGTTAACTGCCAATGAGTATCTGGCAATAGCTCTTGGTTCTGAACCCTGTGTATAACGCACTTCAGGATCTCTTGTGAGTCTACCCATAAGAATTACTTTATTCACTCTGCTACCCCCCCCTATATTATCTCATTTGTCAGTTTACGCCTCAGCGTTTACGATTAAGAAACGAAGAACTGTTTCCATGATACGAATACGCTTCTCTACTTCTGCTGGCACTTCTGAAGTTGATTCAAAAGTTATGAAGTAATAGAAACCTTCGCGCATCTTTTGGATTTCGTAAGCTAATCTACGCTTACCCCCCCAGTCATCAACGTTGACAACTTTTCCACCAAATCTTTCGATGTAACCTTTAGCTTTTTCAAAGGCTGCTACTTTAGCTTCTTCTTCTAACTTGCCGTTAAGTACTAATGCTAATTCATAAGTATTCATTTTGGCACCTCCTTTTGGTCTTTGGCCCACCACTATGTGTGAGCAAGGGGGGGTGATTTTGATTATTAAATAATGAAAATCACAGTTTATTTTAGCTTCGTTAGCTTAAATAACCAGACCGGATGGTAGTTGTTTAGATTAAGTCTAAAAACTATCGTACGGGGGGGAAATTCAAGCATAGTAAAAGCTACTATACACAATGATAAATAATATCACAAATAGTAGCTTCACGCAAGACTTTATTGGCTTATTTAACCTATTTCAGGCCTTTTCTTTGATTTCTTTGATGTTTTTCTCAAGTTTTACCCTTGGAATCATAATCAAGTGGTCGCATCCCACACATTTTAGTCTGAAATCAATGCCCGTCCTTAGGACTTCCCATTCGTATGATCCACATGGATGTTGTTTCTTTAGCCTTAATACTTGCCCAACTTTAATGTCCATTCTATTACTCCTATAAGCTCATATCTTTATTGTTTAACCATGCTGTCATTATACCACACTCTAATTCACTGACAATCTCTTTAATTCAAGATGAAGTTAAAGACCAGTCCTAGAATAATGGCAAAATTATACCTAAGGCCAATACGTCCAATGAGTGACATCAGGTTACCCTTATTGGCAGCTGTCTTTGGTTCTCCCCCCCTAAACTGATAGATAGGTCTATAAGGAAACAGTAACAAGACAGCAACGAGTGTAGGGAATGGGTAGAAGCCAACAAAGACAAAGGCGGCTGTGAAGGTCAAAAGACTATGACAGTTGATAACCCACAATACTTCTGCCCACTTGATACCAAGATGTAGAGGCAAAGTGTTTCTTCCTACTTTTTCATCTTCCGCATGATCTGCAATGTTGTTAGTCAATAATATGGTACCTATATAAATAGCCATTGGCATAGCCACAATGGTTGTCTCTAGATTGAAAATACCAGACTGGATATAAATCACAGTAGTCATGATTCCAAAGCCCATCGTTGAGCCCGCCATGAACTCACCATAAGGCGTATGTGAGATTGGATTTTTGCCACCAGAATAGAAATACATCACTAGGGCGCCGATAATACCAACGAGTAAGACCATATAGTTTATTTTGATTGCATAGTATATCCCTATAGCCAAATCAATGACCAAGAAAATACTAATTAGTTTTAAGACTTGATGTGCTTTTGCCTCACCGGATGCCAAGCTTTTTCATCAGACTTTTCTTCGGTATCAGCGCCACGTTTGAAGTCATAATAGTCATTAATCATGTTGCACAGCTTTGAATCAAGATCATAGCAACCATTAGAAGTGCCATGTCAACCAAGCTGGCCTGTTTATATCGATATAGACTATAGATACTGGCTAAGACGACTGGCATTAGACCGGCCACAAGTGTGCGTACATCCATCAATTTGAGCATAGTTTTTAAAGACATGGCGATACCTCCTTATTCGGATAACTTCAATCGAAATTGATTACATCTACCATTTCACCATCTTTTTCTCTATTATATTGATGGCTCGAAATGTACTATACCCCCCCATTATGCTTAAAACCAGTATGCCGCTATACATGTTCTTATAGTCAAGCAATGACCAGTGATTCATAATATAATATCCCAGACCAAATCTGGTCCCGTAGGTCTCAACGAAAAACAGCACTGCAACACCGATACCGATACTTATGCGCATAGATGAGAACAAATTAGGTAATATGGCTGGAACAATCACATGCCGATACATATCCACTGTCCCAAGTCCCAAAGATTTTGCGGCCACATAGATAGGTCTTTTAATAGCTTTCACCGCATCATAGGTCGACATCGCCACTTGGAAGTAGAGAATCAGAAATATAAGGATGATCTTAGACACATCTGACAGCCCAAATAGAACGAATATGATTGGCAAAAAAAGCAGCCTTTGGTACAGGAAATAAAATATATATGACTGGTGAGAAAATAGTGTCGAGTATTTTATGTCTACCTATTAAAATGCCGGATATGGCGCCTAATATTATAGCAAGTGTTATGGATGCAAATAACCTAAGCCCACTGACAACAATATGTAACCAGAAGTCACTTTGTGTCAGAAGCCTTGCGGTATGTGCAATGATTGTAAAAGGATTAGGAATAAACCTTGAATCAACCAAATAATGGCCGCCTAACCATACAAGTATAATAATGAGAAAGCCCCCCCATAAGATATGAGAGGATTTTTTCATAAGGAAAGCTCCTTTCGTATCTTAAGACATAACTCATAGAATTCAATTTGATGCCTAATGTCGTCTTTTAGGAATGTTGGGTTGTCAAGAACTGCTGACACACTGCCCTCATTCATAACAATAATCTTCTCACCAAGAAATGCCGCTTCTTCAATATCATGAGTCACAAGCATCATGGTCAGCTTTTGGCTTTTGTATATGTTAAGAATCTGATCTTGAAACTGTTCTTTGGTAATCATATCAAGAGAACCAGTCGGTTCATCCATCAAGAGCAAATTTGGTGACTTAGCAAGGGCTCTAGCAATGGCAACACGTTTCTTCTCTCCACCACTGAGTGTGTGGGGGGGAAATTTATCCATATGGCAGCCAATATCCAGTCTCTTAAGAAGGTCCACAACTGTATCTTCAATCAAGTTCGGCTTAAGGTTCTCTATTTGCATAGGAAGTGCCACATTGTCATAAACTGTCTTCCAAGGAAATAGACCATCATCTTGAAGAATTATGGCTGTCTCCTTACGTATATCAGTCACCTTTTGGCCACTGATAAAAGCTTGACCTGAACTAATAGGCATAGGCCAGCAATAGCATGGAGTAAAGTGGTTTTTCCACAACCAGATTTGCCAACTATAGCGCAAGTTGAACCTTCAGCTATATTGATATTCAGATTTTTGATACCATATTGGTTGTTATACAGTACGGATAAATCTTCACATTTTACCATGTCGCTCCCCCCCATTGCTCCCTTACTTAATTGTACGTCAAAAGTGTGTCCCTAGTTTGTTTGATTTATGACTATTGTGTAACAAATCTGTTCACAGAAATTTCTTTTATTGAGATGTCTTTGTCCAGCATATCTTTGTCTTTCATCCACGCAATAATCTGATCAAAACTATGGTCATCGACTGATGACAATCCATAGTTATCTATAGGTAAACGCATCTTATCTACAGTCTCTTCTGTAGCAAGACCATAAGTCACCATCGCCTCTTTGTAATCATCAAAATCGTTTTCTTTCATGTAAGTGATGGCCTTGACATATGCACGGTAAAAGGCCTCAACTTCTTTGTCTGAACTGTCTATAAGGTCTTTATCAAAAACCATGACAACAGGCTGTAAACCTTCATCAGCTGTTGAGACAAGTTGTGTTGCGCCGTTACCCATCAATATGCCTATAAAGGGTTGAGGAAATATAGCCATATCAACCTCACCACTCATCATAGCACCAAGTCTATCTGGAAGAGCATTAACAGGTACTTTATTAGCCTCAATCTCAAGGTAGGTATCCATAATGAATTCAATGATTGTGTTGTTTGACATGCCGACATCAGGGACATCAGAATACTCATCAAATGACTTCATCCCCCCCATAATACCAAAATCTTCATATTCAGCTGATGTCATAATAAATGGAAAATCTTTTTGATATAGGTTGATTGCTCCCATCATATCTGTCATAAAACCATCTAGATTACCTGATGTTGCCGCTGCGTCTCTCTCAATGGCTGATCTAAAAATCGTCAGCTCAACGTCAAGGTTCTCTGCTTCAAAAAAAGCCCTTTTCAATACCTACAGCGTATATAGTCGCTGAAAGTGTTGGCATGGACCCAATTCTTAGTACTGTATCTTCTTTCTTCGTGCACCCACTTAGGGCAAGAATAAAGGTCAGTAGTATAACTATACTGACCACAACTTTATTTCTATTTCCAGTATGTTTCACAGTCTTATCCTCCTTGTTTTTCCAGTAGTTCAATTCATTATGCCATTGAGTTATGATCTGTCTATTACAAATACCTACGAAGTCATCTTCATGACAAATTCCAACAAGCTCATCAAGCTGTCTTTGTAGGATGATTGGCTCAGAACTTCAAGATTCGCCATTGCTTTCTCATAGTAGGCATCGGCTTCATCCCTGTTAATGTAGGCCAATGCATTCTCATCTGAATCAATAAAGTCATCTATAATTTGATAAGTCATTCCAAGGTTCATACCAAATTCTCTCAGTGCCTCTATTTCGGCGTCACTCGCATCCCCCCCACACATACCACCAAGTTCACAACATACACTCATGAATTTGGCTGTCTTACCTTCTATGACAGATAGATAGATTTCTTTACTGTCAACGCTATTGGCTTGAATAAGCTCAGCCTGACACATAGCCAAAGTCAACTCTGTTATTAAGACATTATAGTCTTTATCAAAGGACTCTGTTGCCATAACAAAGGCTGAAGAGAAGAGAGTATCACCCGCCAAAACACCAACTTTGTTACCAAAGACACTGTTAACAGTCTTATTACCTCTACGATAGTCATCACCATCAATAATATCATCGTGAATCAAACTAGCACTATGTAGGAGTTCAAGAACCAATGCAAGCTTATAAAGCTTATCATTGGCTTTTGAAGCAACCGTTCCATGAGCCATGAATAAGAGAGACGGTCTTAGGAACTTCCCCCCCTTATTCTTAAAGAAGGTCTTAAAGTTTGCTTTTACTTTTTCATTTTCGATCCCATCAACAAAGCCATCTAACACCAGCTTAAATGCGTCTAAATCCTTTGTGATTGGTTTCATAATTGTTTTTATATTCATCGTTTACCACCATATAATCAAAATCACCATGGAGACACAGGACAATACGCCTTATGCCACCCATGGTGTTTATTTTACCACGAAATATGACTTGTCACATTAGAATTTGTCACAATAAATTCTCTCAGGTGGCATACCATTTCTCTCAAGAACCGCAAAACACGCATCAATCATTCCTGGAGATCCACATAAGTAAGCTTCACCTTCATCAAGTTCTGTACAATATTTATCTACTACTTCAGTTATCAGTCCAATATCCCCCCCTGTCCAATTGTCTTCCTCAAGAGGTTCAGATAAAGCTGGGTAATACTTAAAGTTAGGGAACTCTTTTGATAACTCCTTAAATTCCTCGGTATAATATAAGTCTTTCTTAGTTCTTGCACCAAAGAAGTATCTGACATTTCTGTTCATGCCATGGTCCCTTAAGTAGTATAGAATAGATCTAATTGGTGCTTTTCCGGATCCTCCTGCAATACAGATAATATCTCTATCTGAATGTTGTTGCAAAAAGAAATCCCCCCCAAAAGGTCCAAGAACACGAATCTTATCCCCCCCAACCTCAAGAGCCTTATGCACAAAGGTTGTTGCTTGCCCTGTTGGAACAAGCCTAATAATTAGTTCAAGGAATCCTGTATCTTTTGGATTCGATGCAATAGAATAGGCACGTTGTATCTCTAGACCAGGAACTTCAATCTGAGCATACTGACCAGGTTTAAAGTCTATAGTCTTTGGATGTATCAACTTGAATCTGACTAGCTTAATGTCATGAGTCAAGTCTTCTATATGCTCAACTTCCGTTTTGAACTCTTGTGCATTTAATAACTTCTCTGGCACTTCAACGCCAATATCCGCTTTTACTTTACATTGACATGCCAAACGAACATTGTCTTTCTTCTCTTTTGGACTTAGAAAAGAAAGTTCTGTGGCAAGTGTATCACCGCCACCTTCTGATACTTTTATCTTACACTGTCCACACGTCGCTTTACCACCACATGCAGATGGAATGAATATCTTCTCTTTTGACAACAGATTCAACAAAGTATCATCATCTTTAACTGGTATAACCTTCTTTTCGTTAACCGTTATGCTCTTCTCTCCTTGGCTTCCTAGCAAATATCCAGCTAAAGCAAGAAGGATGGCGACAATTGTCAACACTGCTATTAGAATAATTGGAACATTCATAAACCAACCTCACAATCTATAATATTGATACTTTAGTTCTTCTTAGTTCTTCTAAAGTCTTTTAGTAACGCAAAATCATCAACTTCGGCTAAATCTAGAACAACACACAGTCGCTCCACTTACGTATGTTATTCTAAATTAAGTCTTCTCTAATTTTTTTCACGCAATTTCTATTAACTTCAACTAGAGCCGATAACACAAACAGCCACTGCGTTTACGTATGTGTCATCAACTAAGTTTACGTAAATATTAATTGCTCACTAGAAGTTTACCATCCCGCCAAATCCCATGAATGATAAGGAAATGAGGCCAGCGATGATCATAACAATACCGGCGCCTTCAAGACCATCAGGTACCTTACCAGATAAGGCAAGTTTCTCTCTTATGGCAGCAATCAAGGTTATGGCAAGTGCCCAACCAAGACCAGACCCAAAGGAGAAGAAGACTGTCTCTAAGAATGTAAATGTTCTATTTACCATAAACAAGGATACTGCCAGTACCGCACAGTTAACAGTAATGAGTGGTAGAAATATTCCAAAGGCATTGTATAAAGCTGGTACAAAGCGGTCAAGGAATAATTCAAGTAGCTGAACCGTTGCAGCAATTGTAATGATGAATACCAACAAGCTAATCGTTTCAGCACCATTATTCTTAAGAAGCCTATATATAGGCCAGTTGATGGTTCCTGTAATCGTAATAACAGCAACAACAGATACACCCATACCTTTGGCTGTTTTTAAATTTTTTTGATATAGCAATCAATGGACACATACCCAATATATAGGTTAAGGCAATATTGTGGGTAAGGATTGAAGCCATGAACACATTAATTAATCTTTCCATTATAAGCCTCCTCTACGCTGATTCCTGGTCAAGTTTTGCAATAGTTCTCATTATCCACATATAGATTGCCATTACAAAGAATGCTCCAGGTGCCATTGCCATAACTGTCCAGTTGACAAAACCATCTCCAACCACTTGGAAGCCAAGCAGTGTTCCAAATGCCAATATCTCTCTAACGATGGACAAGACAATCAATGTAAATGAGTAGCCAAGTCCATTAGCTATTGCGTCAATGACAGAAAAATGTACTGGATTTTTGGCTGCAAATGCTTCAGAACGTCCCATAACAATACAATTCGTAATAATAAGTCCAGTATAAGCACCAAGTGATTTACTAAGGTCATAGAAGAATGCCTGCAGAATCAATTGGAAGGCTATTACAAATGTTGAAATGAGTACCATATATGTAACCATCCGCACCCTAGAAGGTATGTACTTACGTATCAAAGACGTTGAAAAAGAACTGGCAATCAGTACAAATGTAACACCAAGACCCATTGCAATTGCATTCTCAACTCTATTAGTCACAGCAAGTGCAGAACATATTCCAAGCGCCATTGCATAGATAGGGTTATCTTTAAAGATACCTTTGCTAAGAAGCTGATACCATTTTGTGTATTTAAGTCTTATTAACCTCATTTACTCAAGTACCTCCTTCCTAAGTTTGTAATTCTCATTGATCAATAATTGAAAAGCATTGCTTGTCATTGTTGCTCCTGTAATAGCATCAACTTCATTATCAGATGATGCATCTGCATCTTTCTTTATGATGATACCTTGATCTAACTTTTTACCTTTGTACATATCAAGGTACCAAGCTTCTGCTACAACACCACCAAGACCTGGTGTTTCTTCGTGATATATTATTTGGATTCCTTTGATGGTCTCAAGGTCTTCTTCAAGGGTTAAGAAGCCTCTAATAGGACCCCCCCATAAGCCTTTTCCAGATACTTCAAAGCCTATACTACCATCATTAGAATAGTAGTATGTCGCTCCCGCTATATCCTCTGATTTGATATTGTCATTATATACACTCGAAACATTATCATCACTAAACTCTATTTCAAATGCATTAAGGATTGTGCTCTTTAGTGAAAACTCAACGTTATCCGAGATCATTCCCTTAGTATAGCTATCAGTTCCTACCAAGATGGCAGATGCGACTATACCAAGAATGACGACAAATAATATCATTTTAATCTGATCTTTCATTCTTTTACCTCCTGTATAATATGTCTACACATCTTTAAGCTATGGGTTTGAATTTGTGGTCAACTATGTATGAGTCAATCAAAGGACCAAAGGCATTCATAAGAATTATTGAAAACATAACGCCCTCTGTAAATCCTGAAAAACTTCTTATAAGTACTGTTAATATACCAAGGCCAATACCATATATTATTTTACCTTCATTGGTAAATGGAGAAGACACTGGATCTGTCGCCATGAAGAAAGCACCATAGAGTAAGCCACCTGTTAACACTTGATAGACAGGAGATGCCACTTGACCCGGAAATACTAAGTAGCCAATGGATGACAATATCAGTACTGTAGCAAGATAAGCGGTTGGAATACGCCAACTTGCAACCCTTGTACCTATCAACCAAATACCTGCAAGAATAATACCGATTCTAAAGGTCTCACCCATTGAGCCAGGTGCAGCACCGACAAGTAAGTCCCATAGATCATATGGCAATGGTTCGCCAGCTTTTAGGAAAGTTAGTGGCGTAGCTGAAGTTGTTGCATCCACTAAGTCAAAATTTAAGAAATTACCTCTAGTCATACTTGGATCTGTCCAACTGGATGCCATGTACGCTGGGAAAGCAATTGTAATAAATAATCTACCGACAAGGGCTGGATTAAAGATATTTCTACCAGTACCTCCAAATACTTCTTTTCCAAAAAAATACACCAAACGCTATACCAACAGCAACCATCCATAATGGAATATTAGGTGGCAAAGTTAGTGGGAAAATCATACAGGTTACAAATATGCCTTCATGAATCTCATCTTTTTTTACTATTGCAAATATCCACTCTGTACATACACCGACAACATATGATACAAATACTATCAAAATCATTCTAAGACCGTACCAGTAAATTGCTGAAAATAGTGATGGGAATAAAGCAAACACTGCAAAAATCATAAAACGTTTCATATCTATGTGGTCAACAATATGTGGACCACCTTTAGTTACTTCCGGAGAACCTTTTAGGAAAAAATCTATGGCCTCTGCTGCCGGTTTGATGATTCTATTCTCTGTAAATTTACTCATTAGAAGCCACCTCCTCCATATTTTCTTCATCAACTATAACTTCATGAACTAAATCACAACCATCAAGCAAATACTTCACATGACTGATTTCTCTTTCTTCGAGTAATGACTTGCCTTTTGAGATATCGCCAGCTACATCCAACTTGGAAGGGCATACATAATTACATAGATTACAACCGATACAGTCAAATATCTTAAGTTCAGCCAAACGTTCTGTAATAATCTCTTTATCTACATGTTTATGCAATAGTTGAGGGTACAATCCAACTGGACATACACTTTGACAATATGTACAGTTCACACAAGCACGGTGCTCACCATGTATGTTTGTTTCTGCAGTCTTTTCACCATTTGGAAGTAAGGCAGATATAAATGAATTGGTATAGGAATCCGCTTTACTACCCGGTCTAAAGAAGAATAATGGTCTTCTTTTGGAATCTTCAGGTATGGCAATAAGCAATTCGGTATCTACATCAATAATTGCATCGCCAGTAATGGCTGCTTCCGTCATTATGCTGTTCTTAATTAATCGAACCTCTAAGTCTTTGTTCAAGTACTTGTCTGTAATGTCTGTAATTTTTGTGCCTATTGGCACTTCAATGTGTACATTCTCACTAAAGCCAGGGCCTGCAAGCCCAACTAAGCGCTTTGTCACAGACTTTTTCTCAACAACAAGCTGTTGAACATAATATACTTGTTGAATATCTAGCTCCAATACCCCCCCAATATGTGCTGATGAATATCCTACTGGATATTTCTTACCAAGAACCGTTGGAATAAGTAGTGGTGTCATATTGATTGGGTACTTAGGAGAAACTGTCACTACTTCAAGCCAAGCCAAGTTATTGGATATAGGAAGTAAGCGATTAATCAAATCCGTATCATTTTCTCCTAAAACCATTTGGAAGCTTGCAGACTTAAAGCTTTCCTTCAATGCTTTTAAGCCTTCAACCAGTATGTTTTCTCCATATTTTTTTATTATTGCTTCTGCTGATAAGTTATATGGTTCAGCAGATACCGCATTAATGATGATGTCTTTAACCTGAGAGGCCTCTATGTCACCTTCTGTTGGAAGTACTGCATAGTCTGGACCGTTAAAAGACGTGATACCTAGTGTTTTTAGCACATCATAAGCTGATATTCCATCAGTCGCTTCAATGCCTACTCTAGTCAAATCACTAGTAGGTGAAAATTCAATTACTTTGTTTGATGGCTTAGCCTCAAAGTTCTTAAACTTATATCCCCCCCCACTAAAAGTTCTGTGATTCACCTTCATGATTTTATCCTCCATGTTGTGATATTTGCCTCTTAGTTTGTCTAATATTTCACACACAGCTCAACAATCTCTAAAAGGCACTTGAATTTATTATACACTAAAACTCACAAGAAGTTAATAATAATTCTCAACTAATTATGATTTTCCTGTACAGTCTTTAACCTACACTAATAATATCATACTTTGAGTTTGAAGCTATAGAATAAAAGACGCTTCATTTATGATTTATCTTGGTCTAGTAATTCTTTTTGGTCTTCGCTTAGTATCTTACTTCGTGATACCAAGCCTTTACATTCCGGACAAAAATAACTAACACTGCCACAAGCAGATTCTTCCTCTAGTTCTTCGTAACATTTAGGACAATAATATTTCATGTGTGTAACCTCCTTAACAATCTTATAATCCATAAAACACAATTAAGTATAAGTGCACAGTCTTTTGCTTTTACTATACGATATCATAACATATAAGGGGGGGGAATCAAACG
>JDSG01000064.1_pt1 | contig 48228 bp, 71 predicted proteins | sample 199341 | NCBI WGS metagenome assembly JDSG01 (sample SAMN02584197, study PRJNA231836) | bioreactor metagenome | isolation source: continuous culture bioreactor short generation time transfer1 day 52 after... | place: Germany: Bremen | reverse complement strand
GGCTCTAGCAACTGAGCTATTGGCCCTTATTTAATTGTTTAAGAATTATCCATCATAGATAACTCTATATATCGCTGAACAGTAACGAATCACTGCTTAGCTCCCGTTCCGTTTAAGCCGACTCAAACGAATTGTTTCGGCTCACCCACTGTAGTGCATCTGCCCTCTCAAAAAAAGGTTTTACACCCACAACGAGCCCACGTTAGCGGGGGGGTTACTTTTTTAACCAAAATTGACAACTTTGTCAATAGTTTTTATCTTATTCAGTAAAGGTTTTCAAAATCCTGCTTCTGGTAGGGTGACGTAACTTCCGAAGTGCTTTTGCTTCGATCTGTCTGATACGTTCACGTGTAACATTAAACTGCTTACCTACCTCTTCAAGAGTATGATCGGAATCACATTCGATACCGAACCTTAGTTTCAGGACACTCGCCTCTCTGTGTGAGAGTGTCTCCAGAATCTGCTTAGTATGTTCCTTCAGCTTGAGGTATGTCACCTCTTCCGACGGGTTCTTAGCAGATTTGTCTTCTATAAAATCACCAAGTGAGCTGTCCTCGTCCTCCCCCCCTATCGGAGTCTCAAGAGATACAGGCTCTTTGGCTATCTTCATTACTTTTTTTTGATCTTTTCGACAGGGATATCCATTTTACTGGAAATCTCCTCAGGAGTCGGTTCTCTGCCCATGTCCTGCTGGAGCTGTCTTGTGATCTTCATCATCTTATTAATGGTTTCTATCATATGGACAGGGATACGGATGGTTCTTGCCTGATCAGCAATAGCCCTTGTGATAGCCTGTCTGATCCACCATGTTGCATAGGTAGAGAATTTATATCCACGCTTATACTCAAACTTCTCCACAGCCTTCATCAGACCGATGTTCCCTTCCTGAATAAGGTCGAGGAACTGGAGACCTCTGTTTGTGTATTTCTTTGCGATGGAAACAACAAGACGAAGGTTGGCTTCAATGAGCTTTGATTTCGCCATTTCTGTTTCGTTCTCACCCGTGAGGAGAGAATCGTGGATAAGGTCAAGCTCGGCTTTATCAAAACCAAGCCCGTTAATACAGTCTTCAAGCCCTTTCTTCGCTTTAGTATATTTCTTGATAATAATAGCGTAATCAGGGGGGGCAGACATACCTCTGTTCTCGCAGGCTCTTTTGAGCTCATCTTCTGTTACGGCGGCGGCATCTGTATAGTCTGCATATTTTATAAGTTTACAAATCTTATCTATGTCTCTTGATGAGTCATAAATAGACTGGTGTGCATCTTTTATCTCGTTGGCGATGTTGCATATCTTAGAGTAGTTGACCTTGATCTCAAGCAGTTTAGCCGTAATATCGTCAACAGACTCGTGTATCTTCATCTTTATAGTGAGCATCTCGTCGATAGAGCATTTATTCTCTTTGATCTTGTCGTTCAGCTCGATATTCTTATGGAGTTCATCCGCGATGTCTTCAAGTATGCCTGTGTATTGAACTTTGATCTGCTCATCACGCTCTTCCTGAAGCTGTTGTTCCAGCTCCATCTCGGCGGCTATCTCTTCAAGTGTTTTCTGCGGTTCAGGCTCAGGTTCAGGATCAGGCTCCGGAGCGGCTTCTTTCTGCTCTTCCTGCTCTTTGCCGTTCTCTTGGTTTTCTATCTCATCATGGTCGTTTTCAACAGCATCAAGCTCTTCATTATCGGCATCGACACCGTCGTCTATATCTATGATATCTTTGAGACGCATATTATCATTTCTGATATTGCGGGCGATATCCATAATCTTCATAGCAGTGTTCGGGTACAGGAGTACGGCACGAACTACTTTTCTCTGCCCTTCTTCTATCTCTTTAGCAACCTCTATCTCTTCTTCACGGTTGAGCAGAGGTATATTACCCATCTCTTTCAAATACAGCCTGACAGGGTCATCAGTGCTGATTGTCTCTTCGACCTCTTTCAGTATAGCAAGAGCGTCTTCATCGTCGTCTTCGTCACCTGTGTATAGGTTTTTGTCGGATTTAGCATCAATGACGTCAATTTTCAACTGAGCCAAGAGCATCATAATCTCATCTATAAGTTCAGGTGAGGTAATATCTTCTGAAAGGTTTTCATTTATTTCGTCGAAAGTGAGGAAGCCCTTCTCTTTTCCAAGTGCAATAACGTTTTTAACTTCGGGGGGGCTTTTAATCTTTAAAGACATAGACATAAAGTATCAATCCTCCGGGTCGGTCTTTACCTGAGTTTGCTTCTTTGCATTGAATTTTTCTATTAAAAGTCTGCGTTTTTCGTCCATATCCGCACTATCTTTGATCTTGCGGTTTATGGTGTCCTTAACAGAATTTGCCAGAATCTTTTCTCTGCTGGCAGATGCCATACGGTACAAGTCCGAATTCAAATCACTTATGATGACAGGAGAAAGCTCCCTAGCTATATCGGGCGTACTCAAAAGGACATTGATATTATCACCATTCTGCAAAACATCAAGAACTTTCTTATATATTTCCAACATTTTCTTGTCATTGAAATACTCAGGCAGAATGTTCTCGGTCATCATAAGGGAAACATCTTCCGGAAGCTGAACGAGTGCGGCTAAAAAATCTCTTTCACAGAAATAAGTAACCCCCCCTCTTTTGGTTGAATCCTGCTCCCGTGACTCCCCCCCCGTCTTTCTTAATCTAGTTTTTGCGGCAGAAATATCAATATCCTTTCGCAAAGTATTTTCATCTATCTGAAACATTACAGCTAGTTTCTGGACATAATAATCTTTTCTGTATGGACTCTTTATTGTCATTAGTAGTTCTTTAATTCTATCAAGTCCACGGAGTTTTGCATTGAAATCTTTCGATTTTTTTATAACTACCTCTGCAGCAAAGAGAAACAGATCCTTCTTTGAGTCCACAAACTGATCGAATCCATCCTTCCCGTGTTTGGCTATAAACGAATCAGGGTCTTCCCCCCCATCCGGCAGGAACACGACAAAAGGGAAAGTATCAGACTGAATAAATGTCTCCAGCGACTTTAGTGCAGAGTTATACCCTGCCTGATCACCATCAAAAAGCATATATATATCGCCAGTGTATCGTCTGAGAAGCTCAATGTGCTCTTTCGTGAGGGCTGTACCCATGGATGCCACGCAATTTTTATACCCGTGCTCATGCAGACGCATAACATCAAAATAACCTTCGACAACCATTGCGTATTCCATCTTTCTCAGAGCACCCTTCGCCTTATCCATATTAAAAAGTACACGGCGTTTCTTAAAGACCTCTGTCTCTGGAGAGTTTATATATTTAGGCTGCTGGTCGGTGATCGTCCTGCCTGAGAATGCTATGGTCTTCCCTGTGACACCCTTAACGGGGGGGATCATCACCCTGTCATAAAACATAAGCCTCAGCCCGTATTGACCCTCTTTAAAAAGTCCGGAATTGATCAAAATAGATTTGTCATACTTTCTGACATATTTATCCGTATCTACTCTGGGCGGAAAATAACCTATCTGGAATTCCTCAAGGAGCTGATCAGAAAACTCTCTCTTATATAAATAGTTAAGAGCAGTCTTCCCTTCTCTGGAATACAAAAACTTACGTGAATCGAGTATAAGCTCTTCATGAAGTGCCACAATATCTTTTGCGTCCTGACTGACATTCTGATCATACTCGAGTGTCACTCCGCAACGCTCCGCCAGCATTATTATTGCATCGGGAAAGCTGAGATTATGATACTTCATCACAAAAGAGATGGAGTTCCCCCCCCTCTCCACAGCCGAAACAGTGAAAATACCCCCCCTTATCAGGGTGAACATTAAACGACGGAGTTTTCTCTGTATGAAACGGGCAAAGACCTTTATAGCTGTTGCCTGCCTTTTTCAGAGGAACGACCTCATCGATAAGCTGAAAGATATCTGTCTGCTCTATTATTTCATCTATTTTAGTTTCAGGAATTCGCAAGCAAAACCTCGATTAATTTTAAAGACAAAAAAAGACTGCCGCTAAGCAATCTTGTTCAAATGCTGCTATTCAATTCTACACTATATTTTATAGACAACGGAGGAAATATCAAATATATTTTGACATGCTTGAAATAATTAATCTGACTATCGAACTTAAAAACACTTCAAACCCATTTATAATCTTACGTGATATATCGCTCACCCTGAAAAAAGGCGAGATACTCGGCATCGCAGGCGAATCAGGGAGCGGCAAAACCATACTCGCAAAATCTATACTCAACCTGATAAGCAAGCCTGTGGTCAAAACTCACGGCATTATAACACTTGACGGTGTAACTCTGGAGGTCGAAAATGATTTCCGTGCCGTACGAGGCAGCAAGATATCTATGATATTCCAGAACCCCCCCACAGCGTCACTTAACCCTGTTTTCACCATAGGCAGTCAGCTTATTGAAACCATACGTATCCACCAGCCTGAGCTAAGCTCAGTTCAAGCCAGAGCAAGAGCGGTCGAACTCCTGACGGAAGTGGAGATACCTCACCCAGAAGAGAGACTCAACACATACCCTCATCAGTTATCAGGCGGAATGAATCAGAGGGTTATGATAGCCATGGCTCTCGCATCCGATCCTGAGATACTCATTGCAGACGAACCGACAACAGCACTCGATGTTACTATACAGGCTCAGATAGTGAAACTGCTTAAAAAAACTGAACGTTGAAAAAAAACCTATCTATAATATTCATCACACATGACCTGTCGCTCCTTGCTCAGGTGGCTGACGAAAGCTTTATTATGTATGCAGGGGGGGAGATAATGGAAAGACTGACAGCGGGTCAGCTCAAAAATAACGGCATGCATCATCCGTATACAAAAAACCTGCAAAGCTGTGTGCCGAGAATCGGCGACAGCAGGGAATATCTGAATACAATCAAAGGGACTATAACCTTCAATAATTCCGAATTCGACAACGCCTGTGTCTTCCACCCCCCCAGATGCGACCGTGCCGCAGACAAATGCCGCACAGTTAAACCCCCCCCATTCAGCAGTGGGTTCGCATGTTTTTACCCGTATTAATCAGCTTAAGAGGCATTATGTTTGATCAATACAAGAGTTTTATCAGCAAATATATCTCACTGAATGTTTTTGAATGGAACTCCATAAAGAAAAAAAACTAAAACTTATCAAATATAAAAAAGGTGAAATGATCCATAACATCGGAGATGTGTGTGATCAGCTATTATTCATAAACAATGGATTAGCAAGGGCTTATATCCTTGATGAAAATGGTAAAGATTATACCTGGTCCATCTTCTTTAATGACGAAAACTCACACATGACAAATTTATTTGTTGTGGATTATGACAGCTTCATAAACCAGTCTGAGTCTAAGCTGTCGATTGAAGCGTTGGCAGACTGTGAGCTGGTCGGAATGCATCATTCAGACCTTATGTTACTATATGATAAACAAAAAAAGAGCGAACACCTTGGAAGGATTCTAAGTCAAGAAGCTTACTCTTATATTCATAATATTATCATCGACAAGCAAACCAAAAGTGCCAAAGAAAGATTTGACGAGTTTATGAACAACACCCCCCCTTACTTACTGGATAAAATACCGCAATACCATGTAGCCACATTTCTGGGGGGGATAACCCCCCCTCAGCACCTCAGTCGCTTGAAAAAAAAGAACACACTGATTAACATATGTGAATGACCGGCCTCTAAACTCTATTTATCATGATGACAAAAGGAGGCAAAGGATGAAAAAGTTACTAATATATGTTCTTCCGTTTATGTTAGCTTTCTACTCTGCTCATGCATACGCATCAGACACTCCTATGCACAGCGTTGTCATTACTGTCACTAATATAATTAATCAAAATGGTAAAATCCAAATAGGCTTATATAATTCTCCCGAAAAATTCTCAAACATTGAAACATCCTTCAGAGGGGGGGTTGCCATCGACATAGAATCTGAAAAATTAACATATGTATTTAAAGATATCCCAACAGGTGTTTATGCTGTTTCGGTTTTTCATGATGAAAACAGCAACAGCCTTCTCGATAAAAACCTATTCGGAATACCTAAAGAGGGTTATGGTTTCAGCAATAATATCAGACCGAAGTTCAGAGGAGCAAATTTTGAGGAATCACAATTTATCGTTGAGACTGACACCGACTTAACAATCAACTTAGGATACTGATATGAATGTAATACCAATGACTATTTATCTGATCCTATTCCTCATTGCATTGATTCCGCCTTTAATACGTTTTAAGCCATTCACATATTATTTTTCTGTAAATAGATATCCGAAATCTATTACCGATAGTGACACATTTATCAGAATCAATAATAAAATCAGCATTCTTTGGGCTTTTCTTTTTGCAGTAGCATTCGTGTTAGTTCAAATAAAATACAACTCTCATACAGCGAATAATATTATTATTTCTAATATCGCAGCAATATTACCTCAAATCCTGATTGGGATACCTGCTTCTCTCCTCTTACCAAGTTATTTAATGACAAGACCTGAGTATAAAATACGATTTAATAACCTGAAGGATGCTTTTGAAGCTCTCCGGTATGGGCTGAATAGAAAGGCTGCCAAAGGTGTCAATATTGTCGTACAATTCAGGCTCAGTGGGGGGGATGAGGAGCAGATATCTCATATCATCATTAAAGACATGAAGTGCGAATATAACAAAACACCGCATAAAAACCCCCCCGACGTTACAATTATAGCTGATTCAAATCTATGGCTGAACATAATAAACGGTGATATCGACGGTGATGTTGCCTATCTTTTAAAACAATACGAGATTGAAGGGGGGGATATCAACATTGTTTTACAGCTTAGTAAACTCTTCAACAGCTCCGCAGTAAATGCTGTCCAAGAAGACAGAAAACAAGATTATAACTACAAAACTGTTCAACACAGGCAAATAAAAGATATAGTCGTCTTTGACGGAGGCGTAAGGGGGGGTAAGAAATACAGCAAAACAACACTTATGCTGGATAAATTTATTGAAGGGGGGGCTGAAAATGCAGGAGGGCATGTCAAAAAGCATAGACTGATAGATTTAAATATAAATCAATGCACAGGTTGCTATACATGCTGGACAAAAACTCCCGGGCTCTGTATACACAACGACGACATGCATAAACTTTTGGCAGATTATTCAAAAGCTGACTGATCATTTTTGCCTCGCCGCTATATATCTTCAATGTCACAGGTATCATGAAGACCTTTATGGATCGTCTGCTCCCTATATTTGAACCATACATCCACATTAATGAAAAAGACGGAGCTATTGCACACCCTAATAGATACGCCACAAACAAAGAACAAAGTTTTATCGTTTTCAGTGCAGCAGGTTTTCCGAATATAGATAATAATTTCGATGCTTTAAAAAGCATGTTCAGAGAATGGGATTCTCATTGCGAAAGTATAAACCTTATTGGTGAGTTTTTTCTGCCTGCTTCTGAAATTATCTCTCAGCACGCTTATCAGTACAGGAGGCATATTGTTGAAAAAGCGTGTTTCGATGCCGGTATACAAGCAGTGACAGAGGGTAAAATCGACTATCAACACATGGCGAAAGTATCCAATCCGATGGTAGATAATGCTGTTTTTAAGAAGCAGGCGAACGCATTCTGGTCTACGCTCGACGGTAAAAAAAGCTTATTTAAGCCATACTCCAAAATTATGAATAGTTAGAACAACTTGTACAACACTAGAAACTGCAGCACAATGACGTAAACCATATCAGCTGCAATTTTACGGGATTATATGCTGTTTTCTCAAGGGCAGCCTTCATACAAGAATCAACAGCTGTTGCAATTGCTGTCGCACCACCTTCACAAGCACTACCTGAACTATTATTGCCGGCTCCGCTTCCATCCGCAATGCTCGTCATGATCTCTTGGTTATCCATATCGAGCACATTGGTGGTTATAGCTATGTCACATCTTGCTACGGCATCACCTCCCAAAAAACCGATGGTGAAGCGTACCGATGGATTAAGACTAGTTACAGCAAAATTTATCATTACAGATGTTTTCTCTTTGTCATTAGCTATTTCACTAGCTTTAACAGCATCCTCGAAAATGGATTTGTAACCCTGCACTACCGGCGGCGTCACGCTGGGCGTAGTATAAGCACGACTAACCAGAATAACCCTTAGCGACATTAATAAAATCATTTAACAATATAACTATTTTTATTGATCTCGTTATCTATAATAATTAAATATGATGTATTCTATAAAGTGGCTTAAAATCTTATACAATTGACGTTAATACGGGATATAGGGTATATTGTAATTATCATTGACACTAAGGAAAACATAATGAACGAGCAGGTTTATATCGTTGGAGCAGGCGGTTTTACATCTGAAATAACTGAATACATTTATTCCAATAATCAACTTTTTGATAATAAAGTAGAAATACTAGGTTATTTTGACTTAGATGACAAAGAATACAATCGCTATGGATACTCAGCACCTTTTCTTGGTAATGAACGAGACTATGACTTTGAGAAAGGGAGCAAGGTGATAGTAACTATTGCTGATGCTGCATTAAGGATGAAAATATCTAATATGCTTGAAGAAAAAGGCTGCGAACTATATTCACTCACTCACAATAATACATTTGTAGCACAAAGTGCTGATATAGAAAAAGGACACATATTATGTCCATACGTTACAATTACCTCAAATGTAAAAATAGGTAAAAGCTTTCAGGCAAACATATATAGCTACGTTGCTCATGACTGCATTATCGGTGACTATGTCACTTTTGCTCCGGCTGTTAAATGTAATGGCAATATAGAGATAGAGGATCATGCTATATAGGCACTGGCGTAATAATAAAACACGGCAGACAAGGAAAACCTCTTAGAATCGGAGCTGGGGGGGCTGTAATAGGAGCTGGGGGGGCTGTCGTGACTAAAAATGTGCCTGCCGGTATGACAGTATTCGGCAACCCTGCAATAGAGCTTACAAAAGAAAACCTAAAAAGGAGAAGCTAATGAGCCACCAAGCAGTATTTAACAATATACCTATTGAACAGATTGAAGTAGGTATGGAAGCTAGCTATTCTCAAACGATTACAGATGCTGATATTAAAGGTTTTGCAGGGATATCCGGTGACAGAAATCCGGTACATATAGATGAAGAGTATGCCGAAAACTCCAGATATAAAAAACGTATTGCACACGGGTTAATGTCCGCATCCTTCTTTTCCGCTTTATTTGGCACAAAGATACCCGGTGAAGGGTGTGTTTATGTGGCCCAGTCATTGCAATTTAAAAGACCTGTCTACATAAACGACACAGTCACTGCCACAGTAATAGTAAAAGACGTGGATATAAAAAAACGCAGGGTATTTTTTTTGAAACTGTTTGCAAGGTTAAAAATAAAATTGTCATTGATGGTGAAGCAGAGATATATATCCCTTAAAGTATGATTATGTTTTTCGGGTTTGGACCGTATTCATTGTCAGGTTTACTATCTTGTATGAGAAAATAGATGAGAACGACTACTCCGATAAAGGGGGGGATAAAACCGATAAGTATCCACAAGCCGCTCCTGCCTGTATCATGCATTCTCCTGAAAAAAAACAGCAATCCCCCCCGGAAACAATACCGCCAGACTATAAAACACACTAAATACGGGCATCATAGTAACCGTATCAAAACCTATCGCAGCGACATAAAACAGAATATTAAAAGCAGTGAAATACCAATACTCTTCCCTTGTTGCACGGCCTTGAAAACCGAAATAGTTTTTCATAACTCTGATGTACCACTGCATTACTGTCTCCACTTATAAGCTTTTCTTCATTATACTGCATTCTGTCTAAAAGATTAGTTGAAAAGTAACGTAACGGTTAAAAGATTTGTAAAAAGCAGAAAAAAAACTCTTGAAACACCCCCCCCAATCCTGTTACCAAAATTGGGGGGGGATTGATTATATTCCTTCGAAGATCAGACTTCAAATGCAAGCAGTTCTTTCAGATATTTATCCACCTGCACCATATAATTAGCATCCGTACCAAAAAGCCCCCCCAGATGACCGTCAATTGTCTCAACAACTTTCAATTCGCTGTCAGAAATCATCTTTTGCTCAGCCTCACAATCTCTCACAGGGAAAAATATATCTTCATTAATAGGAATCACATATGTTTTCGCTTTTATCCTGCCGAGTGCAGCAGCTAAATCACCCTCGGTATTTCTGCTGACATCCGCTCTCTGCCACTTCCACATCATACATAGAAGATTGTTAGGGTCCATAACACCAAAATATGCATTTAAAAAAAACCGTACACGAAATCATCAACAGATGAAAACCCAAGGTCTTTATATCTTTTCTGAACAAAAAAACTCAGTGCTGAATCCCATCACGCTCCACATCTTAGCGTGACGGAGCAGTCCCTGATGGACATCTGATGATTCCAGATACCAGCCGTTATCCCATGCAGGATCAGACATGATAGCTTCAGCAAGTGTTTGAGCGAACATGAAATCATGCTCTGAGTTCTTCGCAGTCCCTGCTATCGGAGCAGCTCTTTTTACCATATCCGGATACCTTACAGCCCACTCATAAGTCTGCTGTGCCCCCCCCATAGAACCACCCACGACAAGAGCCAATGACTCTATACCAAATTTTTCCGTGATAAGCTTATGCTGAGCACGAACATCATCACCTATGCGGACTTTAGGAAAGTTTGCCATCCCCCCCATAGGGTGCGGCGTATTATGCGGCGATGTCGAAAGACCGTTACCTATCTGATTGATGATTATTATAAAATATTTAGAAGGGTCAAGAGCATGCCCCCCCTCTCCAACGTAAACCTGCTCCATAATCTTGCTGGTGCCTGAATACCATGTAGGAATCAGTATAGCATTATCTTTTGCAGCGTTCAGTCTCCGAATGTAGAGTATGCCAGTTGACATCCGCGTATTGTTCCACCCTCTTCCAGAACCAAATCACCGACATCATACATCTCGTAAGGTCCGTGGAAGTCTTGTGAATAGAAATCATTATTTACCATATCTGTTCCTCCTGAAAATAAGTGTTATAAACGTATGCTTACTTACTAACTTATAGTTTAACACTTAAAATGGATAAATAAACTCAAATTTACAAAAATATGTGAAAAATAATTCACCTTTTTATATGGTATTAATATCTGTTTACACAGGATACAAAACGGCTGATCGTATACTAAGTTAACGTATCAGCAGAAAAGAGTGAATATTTCAGAACACGTAAGAACGCTAAACTTTTATATATTTCCAGTGCCCTTTTTGAAAGCGGCGTACAAGCACATAAGCCTGATAAAAGTCTCCACTACCGCAATAATGTAAATCCACATAGGTGTGCCCGTGACGTAAGATATCAGCCAGGCAGGAAGGATACGCACAAACCAAAGAGATATAGTATTTATAATAAAAGTCCATCTGGTATCACCTGCACCACGCAGACAGCCAGACAGGACAAAAGTTATAGCCAGCGGCACTTGAGAGACACCCATAACACGCAGATACACCGCCGCACTCTCCACAACGGTTGATTATCAGTGAATACAGACGCCATCGGACGTGCAAAAGCTATCATCAGCACCCCCCTATAAACCCCCCATAATCACAGCCGCAGATACCACAGTAGCCACTGCATCCTTCTCTGCCTCTTCAGGCTACCGGCACCAAGCCCCCCCTGCCCTACAAGAGCCATTCCAGCCAGTGTGAACCCTATCCCCCCCGGCATAAAAGCCAGCCCTTCGAGCCTGAGCCCCCCCACCTGATATCCAGCGAGGGAATCTACGCCGTATTTTGCCACTAATGCAGAAAGGACAAGATATGAAGGGTGAGACGATATCCTCTCTATCCAAGTCGGTACAGCGACTTTAAGAGCTCGCCACAGCAGAACGAAATCAAGTTTGACAGTAATCGCAAGTTTTTTACGACCCAGATAAACATACAGATATAAAACTATCTGAAAATATATGACTATCACGGTCGCCAGAGCTGCACCACGTATCCCCCCCATAGGCTCGAAGCCGAGCTTACCGAATATAAGAACATAATCCAGTATCACATTCAGGATGTTGCCTGTTATGCTGATGAAAAGCGGGATTTTTGTTGCACCTATGGCGTTCATTCCGCTGAACAATACACCCATAACAAACATTGCAGGGACTCCATAAGCGAACATCTTCATGTAGGCAGTCCCCCCCTGCACGGCAACTTCTTCCCCCCCCGTATTAAGTATATTAAAAAGAAAAGGACCATAATTGTAAGCAACATAGGTTAAAGGCACGGATATCACAAACGAGAAACAGATCATCATAAAGATTGCCTGCTGCCTTCTCCATGTCTCTTGCACCGAAAAAACGTGACACAAGAGCATTAGTTCCAACGTATATGAGCGACATAAAAGCATACATCAGCCCCCCCATATACTGCATACTGACACCAACGGCAGCCACACTTATGGCAGATATACGCCCCCCCACAAAAAAAACATATCAATCATAGCCTGAACCATGTTCAATAGATTATGCATAGCGGCAGGGAGAGAGATTTTCAGAACCTTGCGGTATCTTTCATTAAAAAAAGGGCATTGCTTACCTACTTAAAGAATACGAAATAATAATGTAAGACTTGTGAAAGGATATTGCAATAAATCAATTTACGTTCTAATATACAGAGTAAATCAAATAGTATTTTACTGGAGAATTTTCATCATGATTGGTAAATTGTTCAACAAAAAGCAAGATATAGGAGTCCCCCCCACAGACCCGATTGCTCATTTTGTTAACAAGAAATGCGAAAATATAAATAAGAGTAAAACACTGGATGAAAATATCGAAGACGCTGTATTTTCTATTGTTGACACCGAAACCACAGGTCTTGATATAAACTCAGCTCGCATAATCAATGTAGCAGCCGTCAAAGTGCAAAACTATAAAATTATAGACTTCTATAACTCTTTCATAAATCCAGAGGAAATGATCCCTAAGGAATCTATCAAATGGCACAATATCACTGACGAAATGGTTATAGACAAGCCCACTGTTGATGAGGTTTTGCCAGATTTTATTAATTTCTGCGACAACTCCATCATCGTAGGACATCATATAGCATTCGACATTAAGATGATCAATAAAGAGATGATGAACTCTTTCGGTTGTGAAATGCATAACTACAGTCTTGATACTATGCTGATTTACTCCAATGCCATCATCAAAAAAGATGAGCACTACAGCCTTGATCACCTGCTTGAGAAATATAGTGTAACCTGCAACGGCAGACACACAGCCCTCGGTGACGCACTTGCAACGGCAGAAGTTTTCACCAAAATGATCACTCAGGCAAGCGGTGAATTCCGCACTGTCAGAGAACTCTGTAACTGTCAAAAGACTCGAAACGATTCATTTTAATTGACTACACGCGAACTAATGATATAGTTACTATAAGGTTTTAATAATGAATCAATTTCGACAAAACATTTTTCAGGAAATACTGAAAGAATACGAAAAATTTTATGTACACCTTATGCCACACCCTGAGCTCATCGTCGGTTCAAGGGGGGTCTTCTCGGCGACGAAAACAAGAATGGTCTTGTCCTTGTTTTCAGCCCTCACTCCTATGACAAACTATCCCTAGAAGAAGACTGCATCACGGTAAACATGAAATTCTCAGGTAACTGGGAATCACTCTATATCCCTCTGAATGCTATCAGTGCCATATTCAACGACCCTGTGAAGCCTGAATTTATGTTCAGTTTTAAGCCTGTCGTGAAGACCGACGGTGAAAAAGAGACTGTCATGGATGACCCTGCAGAGAATGATTCTGGCGGCAAAGTCCTCGAATTCCCTAAAAAGAAGAAAAAGAACTAATTACACTGCTTTTCTAACTTAGATATCCTTTCAGTATAGCCAAACTCTTTCGCTTTTTTATAATTAGAGCATGCATTGCAGAAGTCATCAACTTTCATATAGAAAATGGCTAAGTATTTATACGGAATATAGTTATCTGCGTCAATTTCTATAGCCTTATTATAATTGAAGATAGCATTAGGATAGTCTTTTATATCTACAAACAGATTTCCTCTGTTGGAAATTGCCACAATATATTCAGGATTCAGTTCAATTGCTTTGTTATAATCAGCCAGTGCATTTGCGTAGTTCTTTAGATTTTTATAAACAACACCTCTATTGTTAAATGCTTTGTAATACGTAGGGTTCAGTTCAATTGCCTTATTTAAGTCTTTTAGTGCACTGTTATACTCTCTAAGTTTTCCGAATAATAATCCTCTATTGCTGTATGCTTTAGCATAACTCGGTGCAAGTGATATACTCTTATTATACGCATCCATTGCTTTTTGATACTCTTTGAGAGCTGCAAAAGTAAGCCCTTTATTCATATACGCAGTGGCGAAATCTGGGTCAAGATCTATCGTTTTATTATAATCTACCATAGCTTTGGAGTACTCTTTTAAACTGCTGTACACCAGACCACGGTAATTATATGCATATTTATATCTCGGGTTCTTCTCGATAGATTTACTCAGCTCCTCCAACGCCTTTTGATACTCCCTTTGAGCATGATACAATTTACCTTTGTTATAGTAAGGCAAGCTGTAATCAGGATCTATCTCAAGAGCTCTATTATAATCTGAAATAGCCTCGGAATATCTCTTTGTTTGAAAATAAATAACTCCTCTGTTATTATAAGCACATTTATAGTCAGGATCGAGTTTAATCGTTTCAGTATAATACTTTACAGCTAAATCTAAATCATGGGACTTTGCTGCTTTCCCCCCCTTCTCAAACAGCTCTTTAGGAGTGAGGCCGGACATATCCTTAGTCCCTCCGCAACCGACAAGCAGGAACGCAAATAAAATGATGAAAAGCTTTTTTTGTATGCATATTATTTCTTTTTTTTACCCCCCCTAAACTATCCAGATAATCAAATAGAGCTGCAACAGTGCCTGCTGTCAGTTCATGGCACATCATCTTTGCTTCCTCGCCTTCCAGCCCTTCACGGAGTTCACCGCAGACAGATTTCTTAAATTTGGCTAAGAAGATATCTCTGAAAGCTGAAACCTTTTCATGTATAGGGTCAACGTCAACAGAAGGGTCGTCACGCCCTATCAGCATGCTAAGTGCAACAACACTCCCTGTTAAAGCACCGCAGGTCTCAAGCCTGCTACGCCCTATACCGCCGCCAAAACCTGTCACAAGATTAGCATAGTTGAAATTGATGTCATTCAGATAATACTTCCCCCCCACCAGCATCAGAACTGTTTCAGCACAGTTATACCCTTCCGCCTGAATATCCATAGCTTCCTGATATATCATGGCTATTGCTTCACCGGAGGCTGCTGAGGGACAGCTCCTCTCTGAGCTTTTTGTCTATTTGCAGGGGGGGAGGCTATCTGGCGAAGCTTGCCTGACATCTCACGTCGTTTATTGTTACAAACCTGAAGCCCTTCATCAGAATCGACAGTATTCAGGCATGTTATATATTTCTCCAGAATGGTCTTCTCTTCCGTTGCCATCAGCTTAAAAAACTGAAGTTTTTTTCTGAACAGCGATGCTCGGCTGTTTCCTCACAGCCTTCTTATCAGTCTGAGCAAAAGATGTGGCAGCAAAAGCAATAATCATTACAATAACCATTAGTCTATTCATAAACTTACCTCATTTGCGGTTCTATAATACCCGGGTTTGTATTTTTGTATTGCGGCATTATCATACCGGCAGTAGCATTTATGTATGTCGGGTCGGTAACCGAATAATTCTTCCCTTTATAAGAGACAACAGCACCTGTATTTTCACTCCCCCCCATATCCACGGCAACAGCTATGTGCCCAGGAAAATCCAGCATGACTACATCCAGCTTGGTAAGCCTTTCCACCAGATATGCGAACAGAACACTCCTGTCTTCACAGTCGGAATAAGGATAGTATAAGGTCTCTTCGGTGAATAGAAATTTCTCTCTGCCAAACTGCTGATCGTCAGTCTTATACTCGAATGCCGTCTGTACGAATTTGAGTAGTATATTGATAGACTCACGCTTGCTCTTCCCTGCCAGAATCTTTTTCAGCTCAGGGAGTATAGTCTGATCTATCCAGTCGGGTGTTTTAGCCCCCCCTGTATAAACAGCTAGATCCGCCTGCGGAAAGTTATTAAGGAAAGCCACATTGTATCTGTTTGCTATGGCTTTAATTTTATGCTTCTTGCCGTCTGTTTCGAATTCGAGATTTCTGCTGAACCCTGCGAAGCCGAGTTTCGGATAGTCCATATTTATCAGAGACAGTCTCTTCTTGGCATCAGGGTATTTCCCTTTATAAGTATAGAGACTTTCTGTCGGCTCTTTCTTGCCGAAAACATCTATAACGTAATATCTTACACCTGAAAAAGTGTAATAAGGCGTACCGTATATCTGACTGTCGGTCGGCATCATAACCTTGGTCACACCTGATTTGGAATACCCAAGTTTTGCATCATACCCTGCCTTGTTCAGGAAAAACCAGACAAGCATCTTACGCTCGGGAGTCTTACCAAGCAGTTTCGCAGAGAAGCGTTCAACAAGGTTAACATACCCCCCCCAGTCCCCCCCTATCTGCATCCTGTCGGCTGTACTTTGCAGGTATTTCAGTGTCTTTTTATAATCGGACGATGCAATCGCCTCCCACCATTCAGCAATGGATTCGGATGAGAGAGGACGCTTCGCAAATGTCACGAGTTTTTATCGATCGGTATATTTAGATTATTGCCATAGAATGAAAGTCCGAACCCCCCCTCTGCCTCCTCTTTAGGGATGTACTGAGGCTTAGGTTCAGGGGGGGCTGTAACAACAGGTTCTTTAATTACAGGGTCTTTCACAATCGGAGCAGGAACAATAGGCTCAGGCGTAGTCACAGGTTCAGGTGACGGTTTTGCGGTCGGTTCAGGTTCAGGCTTTTCAACCACAGGCTCAGGTTTCGGCTCCGGTTTCGGAGTGATTTTTATAGGTTCAGGCTTCGGCATAGGCTTAGCTACTGGGATATCAACAGGTTTTGGTTTATCCAAAAGCTGCTTTGGTTTTTCGCCTTCGTATGATTTCCATTTCTGTTTCAGAAAGGACGTAAACTCACGGTCTATCTCTTCGAGATATGTCTGATATTCCTTCATCTGCTGTCTGACATATTCTTCGTAAGAGTCGTATGCGAAGGATGAAACCGTAGTAGTAAGAATTAAAGCCGATAAGATAGTAATTATACTTTTCATAAGTCACCTGTTTTCCCTATACATAAATTATATACATTTATGACAGGGTTACGAGTGAAAAAGCACAATTTTATTTAAAAGATACTTCTAATATCTCGTACTCTATCTCTCCGCCGGGAGCGATAACAAGTGCTTCGTCGCCAACCTGCTTGTTCACAAGTGCTCTGGCGAGCGGAGACATGATTGATATAGTTCCGTTTGAGATATTAGCCTCGTCCGGACCTACGATTTTATATGTTTTTTTGTTCTTCTGTATCAATATTTTCGATAACAACAGTCGCACCGAATACAACCTTATTACCTGAAAGCGTTTTAGTATCTATAATATGAAAACGACCAATCTTGCCTTCGAGTTCAGCGATTCTCGCTTCGATCATCCCCCCTGTCTCTCTTTGGCAGCGTCGTACTCTGCGTTTTCACTCAATCCCCCCCATGACTGCGTGCTTCTGCAATGGCAGCAACAACTTCTTTCCTTTCGACTGTCTTAAGTCTTTCCAGTTCTTTCTTAAGCTTGTCAAAACCTTCTGGGGGGGTAATAGGAATCCTATCCATCGTTCTCCTCCGAGACTTTCTTTCCAGTAACGAAGCTGTTAATATAACCGTCATTTAGCCTTATTTCAAGCTCATCTTGCAAAGAGATATCAAAAACACTCTTAACGGGTTTGCCATCCATCATCACAAAGCTGTACCCTTTCGACAAAATATTGTGTGGATCAAGAGCTTCAAGCTTAGCGTTCAATGGTGCAAGTCTGCTTTTATTATCAGATATTTCCGACTTAACAGCACTTTTCATTCTGTATACTAAATTGTCTAATCTATTTTTGTAATTCTCAGCCTTTCTGTCCGGGGGGGCAAAACCCGAAATCTTTTGTAATAATATATTAATTCTATCAGATTCTGACCTCTTTTTGTTCAAAAGAGCATCTTTTAATCGTCTATGCATATCATTCAGGCTGACTTTCTGCCTTTCTATCTGTGATTTAGGTGAAATCCTGCTGATTATCCCTATAAGCTCATTAAGTCTGGCTTTTTTTCCTGTCTGTCACCTGCAAAGTGTGAGCAGATAAAGACTTTATCAGATATCTCAGCTGTCTGCGGTCAGATTCTATCCTTTTCACAGGTGATGAAGAACCGACAGACTGCATCAGCATATCAAGACGCTGATTTGAGTTCATAATCTTCTGGTTCATTATGTTTATAAGTCTCTTACCCAGCAGATCAAGCTCACGACCGGCAAAGCTGTAACCCTCGCCGAGAAAGCTCGCAGCGGCTGTCGGGGGGGTGGCAACCCTCTTATCAGCCACAAAGTCGCAGATCGAAACATCCCTTTCGTGCCCTATGGCACTTATTGTAGGTACTTCACAGGCGGCTAAGGCTCTGGCAACATACTCTTCGTTAAAAACGGCAAGATCATCAAGCGACCCTCCGCCACGCATAAGCACCAGTGCATCATACCTGTCGGTCATCGCTCCTGCTTTGGACAGAGCATTCACTATAGGAGCAATCGCATCCTTCCCCCCCTGCACGGGAACACCCCCCCATATATCAACCTCAAAAACAGCTCCGTCGTTCTGCATTGTTATCAAAAAGTCTTTTATCGCTGCCCCCTGTGGGAGATGTAATCACAGCTACCCTTTTAGGTAAATAGGGGGGGGTCTGTTTTTTCAGCTCTTCGGCAAATAGCCCTTCGGCTTCCAGCTTCTTTCTGACCTCTTCAAACAACTGCCAGAAAAGCCCGACAGAGTCATAATCCATCTTTTTCACAAGCAGCTGATAGTTGCCGCCTGCTTCATAAACCGTCAGTTCGCCAACAGCTTCCACGCTGTCACCGTTTTGCGGGTCATAGCTTTTATTCTTGTCTGCCATGCCTCTGAACATCACGCATTTTATCTGTGCCTTCTGGTCTTTCAGCACGAAATACAGATGTCCTGCAGGTGAACGTGAAAATGAAGATATTTCACCTTTAACGGCGATATTATCCGCAAATGTATCTTCAAGGAGACCTTTTACGGCTCTCGTTATCTCAGTAACGGTAAATTTTTTCATTTTGTTTCTTCGGGATTCTCTGGTTCGTTTTTATTATCAAAGAGTGGTTTTTCAATGATATAAAGATCCTCATCAGGCTTCTTGAGGCTTAGCTCTTTTTTGATGAGCATCTCCAGATATTCAACATTTTTCCTAACCTGTTTAAGCTCGGTCTCAAGGTCTTTCACCTTCTCTTCCGTCACATGAAGCTGCAGCTCGTAATTATTTTTCAGGCGGATAAGCTCACGGTATTTGAGCAAACCGTTATGACCCAAAACCATATATGCAACCAAGCCGATTATAAGTGCCAGAAAGAAAATATTAAGCTTCATAGAACCTCTGATCCAAATAAATTACCTTGAAGGTATTATACCACAAGTATCCGATTTTCCAATACGCTCCTCAAGTATCTTGCGTGCTTTTTCGAAAAAACCGAGTGTGGAATCGAATGCATAATCCTGAAAAGTCCATTCCTGAGAGACATATTTCCCCCCCTTGCGACGCAGAAGCTGCAAATCGCCGTAAATATTATCTCGGATATATATTCTGTGAGTAAAGTTCTTTGTGCTTGCGGCGACTATCTTCTCCATGGCGACATACCCGGGATCTATATTAATAATCCTGCTGCCGTCCTGCTGAAGAGAGTCTTCGATAGAGACAGCCTGAATTTTATAGTCAGGTAGTTCGTCGGGATGCTCTACACGGTCGTATAGGGCAAAATATTTGACAAGGTTGTCACCCATCTCCCGTTCATAATACGACGTATGAGAAAAGTCAAACTCAGGTGATTTTAATATCGGTTCACCGAATATAGGCATAGCTATATCGTCAGGGTTCTTCACCAGATTTTTGTTATATAAAATAGCATTGAAATAGATTACGAGTCCGGTTTGTTTAAAACCGCCACCGGTTACCATCAGTTCATGTCGATTTCAAGAATCTCTTCAGATGGTTCGATAGTCGAAATTGCGTGCTTGTAAATCATCTTCTGAGAGTCATCTTTCAGAATCACGACAAAGTTGTCAAAGCCCTTGATGAAACCTTCGATCTTAACACCGTTAACAAGATAAATAGTTGCTGATATTCTCCTTTTCCTAAGGTGGTTTAGGAAAACATCCTGAATGTTAATCTTCTTACTCATTAGGTTACCCCCCCCAAAATCATCAATAATATAATAAAAATTTTATATATATTTAAATCTATAAAATATTTCGCCTATATTCAAGTGAAAATACACTCTTCAACTCTTTTTACTTCATTTTCACTAGATAAATCAACATATTTTATATCTTCCATACGTCTGAACCAAGTCAGCTGACGCTTGGCGAAATTTCTGGTTAAGGTCTTTATCTTCTCTGCGGCATCGGTGACAGGTCTGCCGTCCCTGAGACACTTTGTGATATTACGATACCCTATAGCCTTGAAAGAATCCATAGTTTCGTCATACCCCCCCATATCAAGCAGTTTCTGCACTTCAGTACCCCCCCAGCCTGCTTCAAACATGATATCCACACGCCTGTTGATGCGGTCATAAATCTTCTTTCTGTCTTCCGTGAGGACAAATATATCATACCCGAAATCAGGGTCACGGTGAAACTCTTTCTGAGCTTTTGCCACATTCATCCCTAGCTGCCTGTTTATTTCAAGACCACGCAGAATACGTGTAGGATCGGTTTTCTCTATTTTCGCTGCAAAATCAGGGTCTAAGGCGGTCAGCAGTCCATGCATCTGCACAGTTCCAAGTCTATCCATGTCCGCCTCAAGCTCCTGCCTGAGTTCATCGTCACGCTCCGGACCTGCGAATATCCCTTTCTGAAGGGTCTGGACGTATAAGCCTGTGCCGCCGACCACAACAGGGGGGGTGTTCCCACGCTCGATAATCTCTGCGATAATCTTCTGCCCCCCCTGCTCGAAAAACAGCCCTGCAGAATACGTCATATCAGGGGGGGTATAAATATCTATCATGTGATGCGGAGCTGCGGAAAGCTCTGACCGGTCGGGTTTTGCAGTCCCTATATCCATGTACTTATAAACCTGATAAGCATCTGCACTGACTATTTCGATATTGTGCTTCTCCGCGAAGCTTAGAACAACGGCAGTTTTTCCTGCTGCCGTAGGACCGGTGATTATCGGTATTCTCATCTGCCGAATTTCCTCAGGAAGAAATCAGCCGACTGTTTGAAAACTATAGGTCTGCCGTGAGGGCATGTATATGGATTGTCGGTGGTGAATAGGTCGTTGACAAGCCTACGCATCTCGTGCATCTCCAGCCTGTCGCCTGCTTTGACAGCCGCCTTACAGCTCATTACAAGTGCTCTGTAGTCCACACCTGTGTCTTTTCTATGCTCAATAAGGTCAGCCAGAATACCTCTGACCTGAGACTCGATATCTCTGTTTAAAACGTCAGTAGGGACTCTGCCCACTTTCAGACTGTCGCCGCCGAAAGGTCTATTTCGTACCCGAACTGCTCGAATACATCTTTGCTATCCTCGGCGATAGCTATCTCATCGTCACCGACGTTTATAAGTACAGGCTCGTACATAACCACACTCGGGACAGACATAGACATCTCACGAACAAACTTCTCGTAAAGCACTCTTTCGTGGGCAACATGCTGGTCGATGAAATATGCTTCCCCCCCGGCCTTCTCGCAAACTATCACAGTATTAAAGAGCTGTCCCACCACACGCATAGCACCTATCTCGCCGTGCTCATCAGGCGTTTCGACTATAGACGCTTCGTTGGAGTGAGTATACTCCACGACCTCCATCTCGTTTGCGATGTTATAATCCACCGATGCAAACTGATGGTCATACTTGCCCGAAGAATCCGAAGACTGATTAGAGTATGTGCGGCTTGACGGCGGAATGAAATCACCGCCTGTGTTCATCGCAGCCCCCCCTTGATCGTGCCCTGCATCGTCCAGTCTGTTTTTTATGTTATGGTGTACAAAGCTGAATATATCCCTGCTATCAAGCAGTTTAATTGTTGTCTTTGCAGGATGCACGTTCACATCCACCTTCTCAGGGTCTACATAAAGAGATATACACGCAGCAGGGAATCTGCCGTCGGGGGGGATAACCCTGTGATACGCAGTAACCACCGCCTGAACTATTGCAGGGTCTTTGATTACACGTCCGTTCACACCGACGATGATCATATCCTTGCGGTATCTCTGGACAGTCGGCAAGGATGTAACGAAATCCAGTTTAAGCCCTTCGTACTCTGCGAATCCCTGAACTATATCCTTCTCTCTGAATACCTGCACACCTCTAGCCGTCATATCCATTCCGGCGGTCGCTATGTACGTCTGCTTGCCGTTGATCTCAAGCTCTATTGCGATATGCGGATTTATAATGCTGAAAGAGCGTACGAATTTCGCTATCTCACGCTCTTCCGCTGAAAAACTTTTGAAAAATTTTAACCTTGCAGGAACATTGGCAAATAATGAGCGAACCTCTACAGTTGTCCCCCCCTCAAGCTCGGGTGCAGGGATAACATCGGGTTCTCCGCCGTGTTTTATCCTCACCTCTGCTCCGTTCTTCCCTTTTCGGCATGATTTGATAGAAAAATCAGAAACTGATGAGATAGCAGCGAGTGCCTCTCCGCGAAAACCGAACGTACGGACATTATAGACATCATCCGCAGTCTTTATCTTGCTGGTGGCGAATCTCTGGACAGCCACAGGCAGATCATCAGCCAGGATCCCACGCCCGTTGTCAACAACCCTCACCATACCCACACCGCCGTTTTCGACTGTTATGGATATACGGGTCGCTCCTGCATCGGCAGAATTCTCGACCAGTTCCTTCACAACGTTAAAAGGCCGCTCGACGACTTCGCCGGCGGCCACCATATTGGCTACATCTTCGCCAAGTCTTAAAATTTCATTCATAATTATTCTGCGAAAACACCCATCGCACGGAATTTACCGTATCTGTCTTCGAAAAGCTGCTCTCTGGACATCTTCTTAAGGTCTGTTATAGAGCGTATCACGAAATCTTTAACCCTTTCAGCGGTGAGTTCATAATCTCTATGTGCTCCGCCTGCAGGTTCTTTGATAATCTCATCTATAATCTTAAGCCCCCCCTTGAGATCCTGTGCCGTCAGTTTAAGAGCCTCAGCCGCTTTAGGTGCGAATGAAGCGTCCTTCCATAGAATTGACGCACAACCCTCAGCTGATAACTGCATATATCGAATGCTCAAGCATAGCAACACGGTTACCCATAGCTATACCAAGAGCTCCGCCAGAACCGCCCTCTCCTGTCACTATAGTGACCATGGGAACAGTCAGCTCAGCCATAACCATCAGAGACTTAGCAATAGCCTCAGCCTGACCTCTCTCCTCTGCACCTATACCGGGATAAGCACCCGGTGTATCTACGAAAGTAACGATAGGCCTGTTGAAAGTTTCGGCCATCTTAAACATACGCTGAGCTTTGCGGTATCCTTCAGGGTTTGCCATACCAAAGTTTCTGTGGATGTTCTCTTTAGTATTACGCCCTTTCTGGTGTCCCATAACAAGGACAGGTTCGCCGTTCAATTTTGCTGTTCCGCATATGATAGCAGGGTCGTCTCTGTACAGTCTGTCGCCGTGGAGCTCCACGAAATCAGTGAATATCCTTTCGATATAATCCATGGTGTACGGTCTGTCAGGATGCCTTGCCACCAGCACTTTCTGCGGCGGTGTCAGCTTCATGTATATGTTTGCTTTCAGCTTGGCGAGTTTATCCTCCAGAGTTTTAAGCTCTTTGTCGAGATCCCCCCCTTCACCAAGACCTGATACGTTTTTTATCTCATCTATACGACTTTCAATCTCCAGAATAGGAGCTTCAAAGTCGAGTGTGTGCATTGACATTCTTCACCTCTTTAATCATCTCATACTAATTAGCTATAATAGCTATAGTCTTTCCATATATCAAGACATTCCGACATGCATAGGGCATATCGTCAGCTTACTTAAAGCTGTCCAGTGCCAGTTTATAAAGCTCTGCTTGAAACCGCCCACAGGTTTACCGTCGAAGAAAAGATGCGGTGTACCGGTGATACCCATGCCGTTTGCTTTCTTAGCCTGAGCCGTGATCTTTCCTGCTATGGAAGGCGACTTAACGAGAGCTTTAAACTTTGCAGGGTTGCCTGATTTATTTGCAAATATCTCTATGATCTCCTGATCCGTTTTTTCATCGAATTGCTTATCAGTTGCGTATAACTCACCGCCGAAACTTTTGCCCATCTCTGCTCCTGCCTCGAAAATGGCAGCATAAAGCTTAGCTTTGCTATGGAACTCAAGCGGCAGATGCATCATATATATAGCAACGTCGAGGTTTCTCCTCTTGATCTCATTATGCAGATATACATAAGCTCTCTTACAGTAAGGGCACTGGAAATCACTCACTTTAACTATCGTATGCTTCGCACCCTTCCTGCCGTCCATTATGGTGAGTCCGGATACGTCTATATCAACCTTCTCCGTCGTTTTAAATGTGAGGACATCTTTAAGGCTGGTATTAGTATTGATAGTGAGAACGTCAGGCATAATGTATTTACCGTCGGTAAACACAAGCTGCTCCTGCTCGCGGCCGGATTTATTGTCTGTCAGAATCATTTTTATGAAATAAAGCCCTTTTGGCTCTTTCAGCTTCTCTATCACTTCTATTTTGATACCCAGTGGGATACTATTCTCTTTAAAAAAACTGCTTCATTCCGCTTTCGACCTGAGTGCCGATATCCTCAGCAAATGCCTGCCCTGCGGACATAGCAACAACAATCATAATGATTAAAATCAATTTTTTTCATACATTTCCTCCGTGTAGAAACTTCAGGATATTATATATACTTACATTTACAAGAACAGCAACAGATAATTTTGTTCATAAATTTATCTATTAATCTATTTACTAAATAAGAAAAATAATTGTATTATGTCGTATTGCGGAACAGGATAACATCCTAATATATAACTATTTAAACACAATCAGTAGTTATTTTTTTTCATTACGAAACATATTGAAAAGGTATTAATGAAACTAAAAAAAATATTATTTTGCTTGTACTTTTGGCATTGGTACTGTCGGGCTGCATTTTACTATACTATAAACACAGGTCTGCACAGATACTGGACAACATATATTCACGCACAAGCCATAAACTGCAAAACGAACTCATAGAACTTATAAAACTCAAACAGGGCGGAACAGCCTCAATCACTCTCGCTATAAGTAATGATATCTCTGTCAAAGAGGCCCTGCTCAAAAAAGACAAATCACTTATAAATTTCGATCAGCTCATAGCTGAACTCAGCAAAATCTCCGATTATAAAAACATCTGGATACAGGTTGTAGACAAAGATGGTTACAACTTCTACAGGAGCTGGATGGAAAAAAAAGCGGCGACTATATGCTGAACGCCAGAAAAGATATAGCAACCATGCTCATACAGCCCAAACCGAGAGAGCATATCAGCACGGGTAAATTCGACATGACATTCAAAACTATGCGTCCGATTTATCACAATGGCGAATTCATCGGTATGATAGAGATGGTCACTCACTTTAACTCGATCGCTCAAAAGCTGGTGGAGAAAAAGATTGAACCTGTCTTCATAGTTGATGAATCATACACTCAAGGCTTCATGAAGCCGTTCACCAATATATTCATAGGGAATAACTATATAGCGAACCTGAATGCCTCAAAAGCTCTCATGGGTAAGATAGAGGACATCGGTATCGACAAATTCATTAATCTGACCGGTTACATGATTGTGGATGACTACATAGTGACCAACTATCGCCTCAACAATATCAGAGGCGGTCCTATGGGCTATAATATCCTTTTTTATAAGCTCAAAAACATTGATATATCAGAGCTGAAGTCGTTCCAGCTAACCCTGCTTTTAACCATTATAGCGACTATAATCAGCTTCACCGTAGTTTTAATAATCTACTTTATGTATGTCAGGTGGAAAGAGATAAACGTCTTCAATAAACTGCTTGAGACGGAGAAAACTAAAGCTGTCAACGCTGCGAATGCTAAATCTCAGTTCCTTGCCAATATGAGCCACGAGATCAGAACCCCCCCTCTTAATGCCGTGCTTGGGTTCATCGGGCTTCTCAAAGAAGAGTGCAAGAGTAAAAAAAGCTACCGAATACATAGATATTATAGATGATTCGAGCCACTCACTTTTACAGCTTATCGAAGATATACTCGATTTCTCCAAAATAGAGAGCGGCAACCTCACGGTGGAGAAGATATTCTTCGATCCGTCCAAAGAGCTTAAGAACCAGATAGACCTTTTCAGAGCCAAGAGTGAGGAGAAGAATTTAAAGCTGATTACAAATACAGATGAAAACTTCCCTGCATCCATAAAAACCGACCCTCTGAGGCTTAAGCAGGTAATAGCTAACCTGATGAGCAATGCCATTAAATTCACGAACAAAGGGAAGAGTATCTACGTCTCCATAGAGTTCACCAGCACTATGCTATCTGTCTCCGTAAAGGATGAAGGGATAGGCATACCGAAAGATAAAATCGATAAGATATTCGATGTCTTTAATCAGGGGGGGGACGAATCCACCACAAGACGCTACGGCGGTGCGGGGGGGCTTGGGCTTGCCATCAGCAAAGACCTGATAAGACTGCTAGGCGGAGAGCTGAAGGTCGAAAGCACCGAAGGTGAAGGGAGTGTTTTTTTTACTTCTCCATCCCTGTGGAGATAGGGAAAGCGATACAGAAGGTCACCGAGCTGACAGAAAATGTGGCTTATGAAGGTCAAAAGATACTCATAGCAGAGGACAACTCCACAAACCAGCTTTTGATTGGTATTCTTATGCAGAAGATGGGGGGGATACAATACGACATGACTAACAACGGACTGGAGGCTGTGGAGGCATACAAGCTGCACAGATACGACGCTATATTAATGGATGAAAACATGCCTGAGATGAACGGTATGGAGGCAACAAAGGAGATTCTGGCCTATGAGAAAGTGAATAATCTCCCTCACACGCCTATCATAGCACTCACTGCAAACGCCCTGAAAGGCGACAGAGAAAAATTTCTGGCGGCAGGCATGGATGAGTATGTGACCAAACCAATCTCAAAAGATAAGCTTATTCAGGTTCTGAAAGCATTTATAAGCATATAATACCTAAAAAGAGTTAAAACTCTTTAATCCTGCATAATAATGTAAATACCTGCCTAAATATACACGGTAACACTTGATAAATTCGACTTTTGGTGCTATTAAATCCGTTCTGGTTATATGCACTACAGGTGCGTTCAGAATTAGAACATACGTATTTGAACGTCATCCTGAGCAAGTACGAAGGATCTAATCATTTTCAGATTCTTCTCCTAGTTCAGAATGACAATATATTTATCAATGTCGTTTTTCAGGAGTTAGTAAATGGATTATAAAGATACGCTTAATCTGCCTCAGACTGCATTCCCTATGAAAGCCAGTCTATCTGTCAAAGAACCCGAAAGGATAAAAAAATGGGACGAAGAGAAAATCTATGAAAAGATGATCAATGCCCGTGATAAAAACAATCCTTATATCCTTCACGACGGTCCTCCGTATGCCAACGGTGAAATCCACATCGGGCATGCAATGAACAAAACTCTGAAAGACATCATTATAAAGATTAAAGCTCTGCAAGGGTTTTATACACCGTATGTCCCTGGCTGGGACTGCCACGGTCTCCCTATCGAGCTTCAGGTTGATAAAAAAACTCGGCAAAAAGAAGCATGACATGTCCAAATCAGACATCAGAAAAGAATGCAGAAAGCATGCCGATAAGTTTATAGATACACAGAGACAGGGCTTTATACGTCTCGGCGGTTTCGGTGACTGGTACAATCCGTATATCACTATGGATTTCAAATACGAGGCAAAAACTCTGGAGGAGCTTTACCGCTTTTTCGATAACGGCGGAGTATACAAAGGGCTCAAGCCTGTATACTGGTGTACAAGCTGTACAACGGCTCTCGCAGAGGCAGAGGTTGAGTATGACAACCATACTTCCACATCGGTCTTCGTAAAGTTCCCTATGAAAGACGGATTCAAAACAAAATTCGGTCTGACGGAATCAGATAAAATATCAGCCGTAATCTGGACAACAACACCATGGACACTCCCTGCCAACCTCGGTATAGCCGTTAACCCTGAGCTGGAATACTCGATAATTAAAGTGACCGACACTTGCAATAAAAATCTTGAAAAGGGTGAGTATCTGATCCTCGCCACTGAGCTTGTGGAAAAGATGGCAGAAGAATTCCATATCCACAGCCACACTGTTGAAAAGGTATTCAGAGGGACAGAGCTTGAAAGGACTGAGTTCAAGCACGCATTTTACGATCGTGTATCTCTCGGTATACTCGGCAGTCACGTTACTCTTGAGGCAGGTACAGGTCTTGTTCACACTGCTCCCGGGCATGGTCAGGAAGACTATCAGGTCGGTCTTGAGTATGGTCTCGAGGTTTATAACCCTGTAGACGACAGAGGATGCTACAGACCTAATGTTGAGCTTTTCGCAGGAGAACACATCAAAAAGGCAGGTCCTCAGATAGTTGAGCTTATGGATGAGCAAGGGAGTCTCCTTTCACACGGCGACCTTGACCACTCATACCCTCACTGTTGGAGATGTAAAAGTCCGGTTATCTTTCGTGCCACACCTCAGTGGTTCATCAGTATGGAGACAAATGACCTACGTACTAAAGCTCTGGAAGAGATAAAAAAAGGTAAAATGGACACCTGCATGGGGGGGCGAAAACAGACTCACATCTATGATTGAAAACAGACCTGACTGGTGTATCTCACGTCAGCGTACATGGGGGGGTGTGCCTATTGCTGTCTTCCTGTGTGAAGATGCGGTGAGGTCATAACAAATAAAGAGATTCAGGCAAAGGTTCTAGAGGCATTCCGCGAAGAGGGTGCAGATGCATGGTTCGACAAACCGAACGAAGCATTCCTCCCCCCCGAAGGGACTAAGTGCCAATGCGGCGGAACAAGATTTTCCAAAGAGACGGACATCCTTGATGTATGGTTCGACTCAGGAACATCGCACGCCGCCGTTCTTGAAGAGCGTGAAGAGCTGTCATGGCCTGCCAATATGTATCTTGAGGGCTCAGACCAGCACAGAGGCTGGTTTCACTCATCACTCCTTGAGTCTGTGGGTTCACGTGGAGTAGCACCTTATAAAGAGGTTCTCACTCACGGTTTTGCCATGGACGGAAAAGGACGCAAGATGTCCAAATCTCTCGGCAATACAGTAGACCCTAAAGATATAATTAATAAATTCGGTGCAGAGATACTCCGCCTGTGGGTATCTGCGGAAGACTACTCAGAGGATGTCCGTATATCTCAGGATATAGTTCAGCGTCTGACAGAATCCTACCGTAAGATAAGAAACACAGCCAGATACCTGCTCGGCAACATCAGTGATTTCAACCCTGATACCGACAGTGTGGCTTTCGAAAACATGCTGGATCTCGACAGGTATGCTCTCATGAGATGGCAGCAGGTGAAAGAGCGTATATACGGAGCTTATAACACTTATCAGTTCCATACTTTTTACCACACGTTCCTCAATTTCAACATAGGCGACCTTTCATCATTCTATCTGGATATACTGAAAGACAGGCTTTACGCTTATAAGCCTGATTCTATAGAGAGACGTTCCGCTCAGACTGTACTCTTCACTCTGGTACGCGAGATGAGCATACTTATAGCTCCTGTACTTTCGTTCACAGCGGATGAAATATACGAATACATCCCAGCCTTTGAAGGGAAAGGCGATAATGTATTCATGGAGAATTTCGCAGAAGTTATCAAATATGACGATGAAGCAAATTATAAAAAGTGGCTCAAGATACTCGAAGTCAGAAAAGAGGTCACAAAAGCTCTGGAGATAGCACGTGCCGAAAAAAACCATCGGTCACCCTCTGGATGCAGATGTTATAATAGGTCTGGACGCTGAGACAGCCAAAAACCTCGTTGCCGATGAAGGTATCGAACGTATATTTATCGTTTCAGAGGTGAAGATAGCTGCACTCGATGAGCTTTCAGACTGTCACGTTTCAGAGGACGGCAAGATAAAAGTCAAGGTGACACCGTCATCAAACGCTAAATGTGAAAGATGCTGGACAAAATCACCAAATGTCGGCGAAAAGACGGAAGGCATATGCAACAGATGTGCTGAGGCTATCAGCTAATGAAAAAAATTCTGCTTATAATTGCCGCTGTCATAGTTGCACTCGACCAGTGGACTAAGCTGTATATCAAAGACAACTTTGAAATGTATGAGCTGCGTCCTGTCATAGACGGCTTCTTCAGCATCACATACGTGCTCAATCCGGGTGCGGCGTTCGGAATGCTGGCGGAGCTGAACGAGTCGTACAGACAGCTCTTTTTTTGTGGTGGTAACAGCGATTGCGATACTCGCCGTAATCTACCTTATGATAAAGGAACAGGACATGAAAGTGCGTCTTGTCTCCTATACTCTTATACTCTCAGGTGCTGTGGGTAACTTCATAGACAGAGTTTATATGGGGGGGAAAGTCGTGGATTTCCTCCACTTCTATTACAACCAATATCAGTGGCCTGCATTCAATGTGGCGGATATGGCTATATCTGTCGGAATCAGTCTGCTGTTTATAGATTACATTATATTAAAAAAAAGAGGGACGAAAAGTAATTTTGTTTTAATGTCAGAACCATTTAGGGGGGGTTCGGCAGTCTTTCGCTTATGCTTAAACAGCTCGGAAGATTGCCTGCAAGGACAATAAAACTATTACCCGTCACTTCAAAAGAGGGTTAAAAAAATGAAAATAATGCCAAAGGCAGCCTTGATCAGTGTATCTGACAAGAACGGCATAGTTGAATTCGCAAAAGGGCTTAAAAAAACACAATGTAAAGATCATCTCCACAGGCGGAACAGCGAAACTCCTTGCTGAAAGCGGTATAGAGATTATCGAAATCTCCGAGTTCACAGGTTTTCCTGAAATGCTCGACGGAAGAGTAAAGACTCTCCACCCTAAAGTACACGGCGGTATCCTCAATGTTCGTGACAATGCAGCACATCAGGCCACAATGAAAGAGCACGATCTTGAAGATATCGACATGGTTGTCGTGAACCTCTACCCATTCGAGGCTACTGTTGCCAAAGGTGCAGAGCATGAAGAGGTTGTGGAAAACATCGACATCGGCGGTCCTTCAATGATCCGTTCTGCCGCTAAAAACCACAAGTTTGTATCAGTTATAGTCGATAACAACGACTTCGACAGAATCCTTGCCGAAATGGATAACGGCGGAACAGAGCTTGATACACGTATCGACCTCGCCAGAAAAGCTTACTCTCACACAGGTGTATACGACTCCATTATCGCAGGATATTTCAACCGGAAACTCGGTGTAAAATTCCCTGAAGAGATAGCTATACCTGCCCGTAAAAAAAACAGCCTATGAGATACGGTGAAAACCCTCATCAGGACTCGGCTTTTTATGTTCAGCCACTCGTTAAAGAGGCTTCAGTCTCCACAGGAAAACAGCTTCAGGGGGGGAAAGAACTCTCATTCAATAACATAGTAGATATTCACGCCACTCTTGAGCTTGTAAAAGAATTCAAGCAGCCGGCAGTAGCTATAATAAAGCACACTAACCCATGCGGATGTGCCATAGGCGAAACCATAGCAGAAGCATACGACAAGGCTCTTGCATGCGACCCTGTATCCGCTTTCGGTGGTATAGTCGGTGTCAACCGTCCCGTGGATAAAGAGTTTGCTGAAAGACTTAAAGACATCTTCCTTGAGGTTGTTCTCGCTCCGTCGTTCAGCGATGAAGCTAAAGAGATTTTCTCTGCCAAGAAGAACCTTCGTCTTATAGAGCTCGGCGACATCACAGGCGGACGTGACAACGAGCTTGATCTTAAAAACGTAACCGGCGGTATCCTCCTTCAGGACAGAGACCTCCATGAGATCGAAGATATCAAGGCACTCCCTGTGGCTACAGACAGAAAACCTACGGAATCAGAATACAAGGCTATGGATTTCGCATGGATCGTTGCAAAGCATGTTAAGTCAAACGCCATAGTATATACCACAGAAGACAGAACAATCGGTGTCGGTGCAGGTCAGATGAGCCGTGTTGACTCATCAAAAATCGCCGCTAGCAAAGCTAATTCAGAACTCAAAGGGACTGTAATGGCTTCGGATGCATTCTTCCCATTCAGAGACAGTATCGATGAAGCTGCGGAGCGTGGCATCACTGCGATAATCTCCCCCCCCGGAGGTTCTATCAGAGACGAAGAAGTCATAGCAGCAGCGAATGAGCACGGCATAGCTATGGTCTTCACAGGCGTACGTCACTTCAAGCATTAATATACAGCTTGATTAACGCCGTCTGTGAGAAATTCTCACCTTAAGGCGTGCGATAGATACGCAATAATGTCACTCCCGAAGAGTGAAAAGACGAAGCAATCTTCCGAAGTTATTTTTATAGCGACAGAGGAAGAATGCAGAGGAGACATATTATGAAGATATTAGTAGTCGGCGGCGGCGGAAGGGAACACGCTCTCTGCTGGAAGATCGCTCAGTCACCCCCCCTTGTAGCAAAAATATATGCTGCACCTGGTAACGGCGGTACTGACCTTGAAGATAAAACAGTAAATGTAGACATAAGTGCTACGGACATAGATAAACTCCTTGAGTTTGCTAAGGCAGAAAAGATAGACCTGACGGTTGTTGGTCCTGAAGACCCTTTATCCATGGGCATCGTAGATGCATTTGAAAAAGAGGGTTTGAGAGTATTTGGTCCAAATAAAGATGCTGCTCAGCTTGAGGCTAGCAAGGCATTCGCAAAAGAGATCATGATAGAAGCAGGTATCCCGACGGCAGGCTACGGTGAATTCACGACCTTGCATCAGCCAAGCTTATATAAACAAACATGGTGCTCCGATAGTCGTAAAGGCTGACGGACTGGCAGCAGGTAAAGGTGTCACGGTTGCAAAGACTGTGGACGAAGCCATGACTGCTCTGGAAGAGATATTCGTAGACAATGCTTTCGGCGATGCAGGGAGCAAAGTAGTTATAGAGGAGTTCCTCGACGGTGAAGAGGCTTCATACCTCGCTTTCACTGACGGAGTGACAGTCCTGCCTATGGTTTCATCACAAGACCATAAGCCTGCATACAACAACGACGAAGGTCCGAACACTGGCGGAATGGGAGCTTACTCCCCCCCTGCCCCCCCTGTCGTTACCGACGAACTGTTCAAATACGCCACAGAGAAGATCGCTTATCCTCTCATAAAAACAATGGCAACCAAGGGGGGGATCACATTCAAAGGGATAATATACGCAGGTCTGATGGTTACCAAAGACGGTACAAAAGTGCTGGAGTTTAACGCCCGTTTCGGAGACCCTGAAACCCAGCCTGTGCTTTCAAGGCTGAAATCCGACATAGTTCCGGTTTTTCTAGCCTGTACCGACCAAACCCTTAATAAAGTAGAGATTGAGTGGAACGAAAACCCGACAGTCTGCGTTGTCATGGCATCAGGCGGATATCCTAAATCATACGAGAAAGGATACCCAATCGAAGGGATAGCAGATGCAGATAAACTGGACGGAGTAAAAGTATTCCACGCAGGTACGGCAACAGTAGACGGTAAAACAGTCAATACAGGCGGACGGGTTCTCGGCGTTACGGCATGCGGCGACGGACTGGAAGATACAATTAAACTCGCTTATGAAGCGGTTGAAAAAATAAGCTGGAAGGACGTACACTTCCGCACAGATATCGGTGCAAAAGCACTTAAGAGGTTATAAACATGGGTAAAGTAGGAATCATTATGGGGGGGAGCAAATCTGACTTCGAGATTGCTCAGTCGGCTATCGATGTATTAAAAGAATTCGGTATTGAATACGAAGTTATCGTATCCAGTGCACACAGAACACCTGAAAGAACAGGAGAATGGTCAAAAACAGCCCACGAAAGAGGACTGGTTGCCATCATAGCTCTTGCAGGTGCTGCTGCTCACCTCGCAGGTGTTATCGCCAGTGAGACAAACGTTCCTGTCATAGCCGTGCCTATATCCGCGACAAGCATGAACGGTATAGATGCACTCTATGCTATGGTTCAGATGCCCGGCGGTATCCCTGTTGCTACAATGGCAATAGGTAAAGCAGGTGCAAAGAATGCAGGTATATTCGCAGCCCAGATCATCGGACGCAGCGACAAAGCGATGTATACAAAACTCGTCGCTTATCGTGAAGCTATGAAAGAGAAAGTGTACAAGGATAATGAAGCTGTACAGGAAATGCTCTAAATGTTGATAGCGAAAGCTAATCTGGAAAACTCAATCGAAATATTCAAACGGGCTTCGCTAAAATCGGAGCCCGTTGTTTTTTTTCAACGGACACTATTTACGGCTTAGGTGCACCGCTCCATGACAAGCTCGCTAACGAAAAGATATTCGATATCAAAGGTCGTGACAGGTCAAAACCTTTTCCTGTGCTGATAGCAGACCTAGAGCAACTCTCAGGCATTGCTGTCATAGAGGATGTGACTCAGCAAAAGATAATTGACAAAGTATGGCCGGGACCGGTGACTCTCATCATGAAAGCGAAGAATGGGCTGGATCAGCTATACACTGTAAACGGCACTATTGCTGTCCGTATGCCTGACAAAAAATGGCTCAGAGAGCTGATCATGCAAACAGGTGTGGTTAGTGCCACCAGTGCCAACCTGCCGGAGAAGATTACATAAACGATGAACACCACATATGTAAACTGTTTAACAAAAAGGTGGAATTTTTCTTGTTCGACAAGAACATACAGTCTGCTTCCTCTACCATTGTAAACATATCAAAGGCTATACCTGTCATCATACGTGATGGTAAATATTCACCAATAATAAAAGAAATCACATCACAAACGTGATATATACCATTGACACAGACATATACAGGGTTTAAAATCATCCAAACTTAATAATGAGGAGTTGGATAATGAAAAAAAATAGCAATCGCAATACTCGTTGTTTTCTCAATGGCTCTTATAGCTGTAGCAGCTAACAACGGTCCAGACACAATCAACCTTGCAGAAAAATGGGAAGTAAAAGCTAAGAAACCTGCTGTTATGTTCCCACACGCATTTCACCAGACAAAGAATGAGTGTACTGAATGTCACGCTACTGCTGAAGGCGGTCCACTTAAGAACCTTGACGGTAAAACAATAGCTCCGGCAGGAACACTTAAGCCAGGTAAAAAAAGACAAGCTTGTACACGACGAGTTCTGCTTCAAGTGTCACAAAGCAAAGAAAGTTAAAAAAGGAACTAGCTGTAACACCTGCCATAAAAAGTAAGGTTCGGCCAGTTTGAAATATTTAAACCCACTCATCTGAGTGGGTTTTTTTGTGTAGTGAATTTAAAAAAGATTATTTGCTCTGGTGAGCAATAGGTGATGCTTTTGCAAGTTTGTCCATCTTTCGCTTATCTGCATCGCCGATATCTACATATTCGATTCCACAGCGATTCTCAGATGCCCATACAACCTTTGCGACTATAGGCTTATTGATAAAACCATCATTCACGATCCCCCCCACCATCGCACAGTTGATGCATTCTACTTTCTTCAGGTTGTTTTTAGAGTTCAGCATGATATATTTACCGGCTAAGAGTCTATCAGGATGGCTGATACACATTCCACTGCCGCTTACATTATAGGTTCTTGTGGAGAAACAGTCGCCGTATTTAAATGTCTTATCACCGTTTTTATAATTGATCAGCAGTGTGGCACAAAGCTTGACACTTTGCTCGCCACGAGGAAACTTACGTTTGATATGAGTCTTTAACCCTGATTTTTTCATGAGCTTTTTGAGCATAAAACAACCTATAATTAATAATATTGCGAAACTAAAATGTACTCAAAGAACTAAAATATATGCAATAAGAAAAACTGTCTACATTGCACGCAGCACATCTATCTGAGCCTTTATACTAGGCTCATCAACCATTTATCAGCCTTCTCCAACCAGTCTAATGCATTGGTAAAATGATTTTTTTTCTCTGCCTCATCTAATTCGGCATCCCCCCCTTTTTCCATGGTCTGCATGGCATTACTCAGAAGGAAATAAACCATATGGCGAATCTGTTTCGCCTTATCCAGCTTCATGGCTATCCTGAAAATGAACACCAGAATAATCACATAAGGAATCCATACATACCACATGAACGGAAGGTAAAGCAGATATACCGTCCCTATCAAAACAAATGTAAATGTGAGAGCGACCATCATCCCCCCCGGGACACCTACATAAAAAACAGGTTCACGCTCCCCCCCTTTAGAGTTTTTTACCATTTTTAACGACTTAAAAGATGATTGCCTTTTGTATTTTTTGTTATATAAGTCAAATAGTTGTCTGAATTCAGTCAAAATTGTCATTTTTTACCACCAGTTAATATTCGTTATTGGCATTTGCATGTTTTTCTTTAGGAATGGCTCTGAAAACCTTTTAAAAGTGACTTTCATTATAAAATAGGATACTATGTTTGTAAATATTATTCAGTTTCGAGGTTGAATAAAATGACTATTAAGTTCAAATTGATTATGTCGTATCTGCTGGTCACGGTCTTTATTGTGGTGTTGTCGGTCGCTTTTATCTCTTCTAACAAAAAAAAGTAACAAATTTTGTAAACCATGAGATGATTGACATGTTAACCGATAGAGAAATTGCTAATGCGGTGAACAGCCAATTCAAAAACATTGTAATTCATCTTAAGAGTGCCAGGGCAAGTGAAAGCACTGATGAAATTGCAAGATTCAAATCAGCTACAGCAAGCAGTTTTGATATGATAACAAAAGCTCTCAACAAAAAGCCCGATGCACCTGAGTTACAAAAGGTGGCTCAGGAGAGTGCTATCCTGAAGAATAAGGCGGACCAGTTCTTTCAGACTAAATCTGAATACGTCTCCACAAATAAAGAGATGGCTCTCCTTTTCGATGATATGGATTCACTCTTCAGAAAGCAGAAGGGCTATATCTTTGTAAGTAAAATGAATCTTGAAAAATTCGGTACTAAGTATAAGAATACTCTGGCTTTTATGGATAAAATGCTGGAAGCCCCCCCCTTGAGATCAAGGTTTATATATCAGAGATAATAAATGCCAAGGACGAAATAGATGTCGAAGACGGTGTATACACACTCGTCAATTACGCCGAGGCACTCACGGAGATGACTAACGTCATGCTGAACGGCGGGCAATATAAAAAAAAGATACTATTATCAGAATGAGCCTCCCTGAAGTCAGAGAAAGGCTGGAAAACCTGCTCACTGTTACAGACGAGATGATAGCCTCCTCTGATAAGCTCCAATCCACACGCCTGAAAACTCTAACTCTGTCAGCTCAGCTTAAACAACAGATTAATGAACTTGAAGAGATAGTTGACAAAACAGAAAACGATTTGGTGAGTCTTACAAAAACTGCAAAAGCCAACATGGATGCAGGTATAGTGAATATTAACTCTATATCAGGTAAAACCATGAAAGCCACGTTTATCCTTCTGGTTATCGTGATTATCCTTGCCGTCAGCATAGGACTCTTTTCTGCAGGCAAGATAACCCGACCATTAACCAAGATAATGACTGTAGCGGAGAGTATTAAAGACGGAAACCTGTCATGCGGTGAGCTTATGCATGACTCATCCGATGAGTTCGGTGCTCTCACTAAATCGATAAATAAGATGAAACAATCTCTATGTGAACTGGTCGGAAACATTAAAACAAGCACAGATTATCTGAGCGAAACCAGTGACCAGTCAACAGAGCTGATGCATAAAATGCACGACAACCTGAACAATACAAATATGGAAATGGCTGCGGCGGCCTCTGCTGCGGAAGAGCTGTCATCCTCCACCGTCAATATCATAGAAAGTGTTCAGGTGGGCATAACAGAAGTGCAGGAAGCCAAAGCAAAAGTCCTTGAAGGGAACTCGGGTCTGCAGGTTTCCATCAGGCAGGTAAGCAGTGTTGCTAATAATCTGTCAGGCGTTGCAGAAAATCTGAATGAGCTGAAAACCGCCAGCCAGAGTATCACAAACATTGTAAGTATCATCGTGGATATTGCCGAGCAGACAAACCTCCTTGCTCTCAACGCTGCCATCGAAGCGGCTAGAGCCGGCGAGGCAGGACGAGGATTTGCCGTTGTTGCGGATGAAGTCAGAAAGCTTGCTGAAAAGACAGGAACTTCAACTCAGGAGATTTCGGCAATGGTAGGCTCTATACAGAACAATGTTCAAGGGGGGGTTGTGGATACCGTACATCAAGGTATAGATGAGGTTGAAACAAGCTCTGAATCCATCACAAAAGTGGGTGAAAACTTCGAAGAGGTTGTAAGACAAATGGAGTCTGCAGCGAACGCCGTTGAACCTATCCTTGTGATAATAGAGCAGCAGAGTGAGGCTATCTCAAACATCACAGCCACTGTGACAAACGTTAGTATCGCATCTGAAGAGAACAAAATAATCGTTGATGAAGTCAGTGCTTTTGCAGATAAACTCGCAGAGCTTTCACACGATTTACAAAATAAAATATCGCATTTTAAATCTTAATAAATGAACGAAACAATTCTTAAGCTGAACAAAGTCTATAAGCATTACAGAGCCTTTGAAGGGATCTTCAAGGGCTCTGCCACAAATATAAAGGCGGTGGACGGGATATCACTGGATATCATCAAAGGTCGCTCGCTAGGCATCGTAGGCGAATCTGGAAGCGGAAAGACCACCTTGCAAAGATTATAGCCGACATCATAAAACCAGATTCAGGTGAAGTTCTCTTCCGTGGGGGGGAAGAGGTCTCTCAGTTAAAAGAGAAATACGACAATTACCGCAAGAATGTTCAGGTTGTTTTTCAAGACCCTTATCTAAGCCTCAACCCGAAGCTGACGATCTTTTCCGCTATGAAAGATGCACTCAGGGTACACGGAATAAAAGGCGACCCAAGAGAGATTTGCGGTCAATATCTTGAGATGGTCGGACTTGAGAGAGAGCATCTGGACAGATACCCTCACGAGTTCTCAGGCGGTCAGAGACAGCGGGTTTCAATAGCTCGGGCACTCTCTTTACAGCCGGAGATTATCATTGCAGACGAGCCTGTCAGTTCACTCGATGTTTCAGTACAGGCACAAATATTAAACCTATTAAAAAAAATTAAAACTTGATAATGGCATCACTTTTATTCTAATATCCCATGACTTAGCAGTTGTATCCTTCTTATGCGATGATATTATCGTTATGCAAAACGGAGCAATGATGGAATACGGCAGCGTCGAAAAAGTGCTGAATAAGCCTGAGAATGAATATACCAAAGAGCTTATAACAGCATCAAACGGGTGAAAAATGCTTAAAGTTTTTAATACGTTATCCAATACTAAAGAAGAATTCAAACCGATAAACGAAAACAGAGTAAACATGTATGTATGCGGTGTGACAGTCTATGACTTCTGCCACATCGGACATGCGAGAAGCTCTGGAGTTTTCGATATTATACGCAGATACCTTATGTATAAGGGGGGGTATGATGTCACTTTTGTCAAAAACTATACCGATATAGACGACAAAATCATCAAAAGGAGCAACGAAGCCAACATAAAATGGACTGAGCTCACAGAGAAGTTCATTGCCGAACATGACGCAGATATGGACGCCCTGAATATACTCCGACCTACGCACACCCCCCCTAAAGCCACAGACTACATCAAACAAATGATAGAAATGTGCGAAAACCTTATCAGCAAAGGGTTTGCCTACGAGTCTAACGGTGACATATATTATCGGGTACAGAAATTTGAAGAGTACGGCAAACTGTCACACAGAAAGCTGGACGACATGATGGCAGGGGGGGCAAGAATAGAGGTAAACGATAATAAAGAGAACCCATTCGACTTTGTTCTCTGGAAAGCGGCTAAACCCGGCGAACCTAGCTGGTCTAGCCCTTGGGGGGGCGAAGGAAGACCCGGCTGGCACATTGAATGCAGCGTCATGAGTGAAGACATCCTCGGACTGCCATTCGATATACATGGCGGCGGCAAGGATCTTGTGTTCCCCCCCCATCACGAAAACGAGATAGCCCAGTCGGAAGCGGCATGCGGATGCATGTTTTCTAAATACTGGGTACACAACGGATTTGTGAATGTGAATCAGGAGAAGATGTCAAAATCGCTCGGAAACTTCTTCACTATAAGGGACGTAACAAAAGAGTTCGATGCAGAGATCGTAAGATACTTCCTGCTCACAACCCACTACAGAAGCTCACTGGACTTCTCTCAGGATCATCTCCTTGAGGCTGAGAAGTCGCTTGATAGAATATATACCATGCTTGACGAACTCAACAGGTTCAACGCAGGCAAAAAAGGGGGGGTGGATGTCACTACCGAGGCAGAAAAGATGGCTGAAACCTTCCTGCAGAAATTCGAAACTGCAATGGATGATGATTTCAACACTCCTGAGGCACTTGCTGCCATGTTTGAGGTTATCCGTGAGACCAACAGACTTCTGGACTCTAAGCCGAATAAAGTCAGTTTCCCTGCACTCCTGAAAGCTGTCGAAACTGTTTTCGATGTCGTGAAAAATGTTTTAGGTGTTACAAAATACACCCCCCCTGAAGAGTGGTTCAGAATTAATCTTTCTATACCTGAAGATGAACTCAATGCAAAGATTCAGGCGAGAAGCGAAGCTAAGAAAAATAAAGACTTTGAAACAGCAGATAAGATAAGAAATGAGCTGGTTGAACTGGGGGGATAGAACTTCAGGATACTATAGACGGAACTATCTACAGAGCATCCAAAATCAGAACATATTAATACCACACAAGAAAAGGCAGGCTTTTAAACCTGCCTTCCCTATATTCCATCGTAAAACCTACAGGGGGGGATATATAAAGGCGTCCGCCCCCCCACGAATTTCATAGCTTGTATTATAAAGATAACCGTGAAGTAAAATAGTTCAATGTGAAATGAGCAATATTTTAATAATCACGAGATTTTATTCAGCCCGTCGATAAATTTATAAACTTCATCAGGTATTTCTATCTTTTCGGGATTTACAGGACCAAGGATTTTTCTCTCTTTTACTGTATTTTTTGCCAGATCCACCGCTTTGATAGGCAGTTTTTCACCTTTTTTATTGGTAAAAATAAGTATGATCGGCTCGGTCGGCTTATTGATATTAGTCTTACCTACGATCGCAAGTTCGTTTGTATTCATCAACACTAAAGAACCCACGGGATAAATCCCTATATTCATGATAAAGAATTCAAAGACTTTCTTATTGATATGTGAATCAGCCCATTTGAACATCAACTTCAGAGCCGAAGGGGGGGGTTCCATCCCTTTGTGGTAAACCCTGTCGCTGGTAATGGCATCATAAATGTCCACAACGGCACCTATCTTCCCTTCTATGCTGATTTCATTATCTTCAAACCTCTCGATACCTGAACCGTCGAATCTTTCGTGGTGTTCATACGCCAGTCTCAGCATATCTTCAGGCAGCCCCCCCTCTTTCTTTAGAAAGTCGTACCCGTATTGAACATGGTTTTTCATAATAAGGAACTCATCATCTGTAAATTTACCGGGTTTATTAAGGATTTCGCTTGGAACAAGCATTTTACCAACATCATGAAGAATACCTGCATTAGCTATCCTTTCCACCTCTGCCTTTTCCATACCTAAGTGGGCGGCGAGGCTGGCGGCATATACACTGACGTTCATCGAGTGCTGAAAAGTATAATCATCATGCTGTTTCAGCTTGGTGACACTGCACAGGACACCTTTATTCCTCATGGTCAGTTCGGTGATATTCTCTGCAACATTTTTGACTGCTCCGGAATTAAACATCTTTCCTGCACGAACATCATCCAGAACACTACGAACAATTTTGATTGATTCTTTATATATTTCGTCTGCGGTATTAAAATCACTTATATCTATATGGTGCTCAGGCATCTTATCCTGAATCTCTTCAACCAGCTCTTCCACATTACCATCAAAGATTTTTTCGACCTTCTTCTCTTCATTAGAGACAGCTTCGATATAAACATACTCTATACCGTTTTCCGCTATCTTATTCAGAATGGCTTGATTCTTAATAACAAATTTGTGCTTCAGAAATCCTGTTTCCAACCAGTTTCTATCAAATTTGAGAACCTTGTCACCAATTTTAAGGTCTTTCGTAAGTACCTTTTTCATGATCACCAATAATTGTGTATTTGTATATGTATAGAAGGTAGTATAATCGAATTTAATTGGATAGTCACTAATATACTGATACTGAAAAATAATGAATTAATCAGTAACACTCTGCTTTTACAGAAGTGAGTTGATTTGTTAAATATCTGTTGGATAAGCCCTAAAACCACACAAAAGCATAATTATCTGATATATCATATAATAAACTATGTTAAAAATACCATTTAATTCCCGAGGCTTATACACTAGAGACAAGGTTACTTTGATAGTCCAGAGATATTAAATCTGAGTGAGAACCTCTTCAAACTGAGTGCGGATAAACTGCCATCCGTTGTAGACATGTGTCTCCACAATCTCCTCAACACTCTTCTCGTCTTTTGCCTCAAAGGCTGCGATGAGCTTTTCATGCTCTTCATTCACCTTTTTGGTTCTCCCCCCTCTGTTGTGAAAGAATAGACTGTGGCTCTTTTAAACTGCTGCTGCAGTCCTTCGAGCATTTTAATCAGCCTTTCGTTATTACATTTATATATGAATAAGTTATGGAAGTCATAATTCCAGTTAATGAGCTGTGTAACCCCCCCTTTGGATGAACCGTTAACCATCTTCGCCGCGAGGTCTCTCATCCTGTCGATATCGCTCTTTTCTATAAAATTAACCGCAAGTTTTGAAGCAAGAGGCTCAAGATTCATCTTTATAACGAATATATCATCTATATCTTTTCTGGTGAGAGTTGTGACTATAGCACCCCCCTTCTGGGGGGGATGATCTCGATAAAGCCCTCCATCTCAAGCAGCCTGAGAGCTTCTCTGATAGGGGGGGTTCTGGAAATCCCCCCCATCATCTCGGACAGTTTGGGTTCAACAAGGCGTTCGCCCGGTTTTATGATCCCTTTTATTATATTATTTCTTATTGTATATGCGATCTTTTCGCTAAGCGGAGTGTTATCAATATTGATATCTTTGACACCCATTTCAAGTCACCTCTATCAGTTGCTATTGATCTGATTTTTAAGGAATTCCCAACCGCTAATGATGTGATTTCGAACAGATTTTTCAGCTAGATCAGGGTCTTTGGAAACAAAAGCATCTATGATTTTCTTATGTTCCACCACAGCCTGAGCAGCTCTGCCTGCATCCGAAACCAGCATGGTTTTTAGTCTCTGGAAATTCTTAGCGAGACTGTCGAGAATATCCACGAGTTTTTCATTCCCCCCCGAAGCGGTAATAAAGATATTATGAAAATCAATATTATCCTTAAGATATTCATCTGTCACACTAGGGTTTTTCTCAGCAATATCACGAAACTTTTTATTAATATTAATAAGAGTTTCGAGTTGCTCATCAGTCATGTGAATAACGGCTTGCCTTGCAGCCAGACCTTCAAGATTAGCCTTAATGGCATATAGGTCGTCAATATCCTTAATGGTAAGTTCTTTGACGATTGCCCCCCCGCGTCTTGGGACTATCTCAATAAACCCTTCCGCCTCAAGCTGTCTTAAGGCCTCTCTGATAGGGGGGGTTCTTGAAATACCAAGATTCTTAGCTAACTTGGGCTCTACAAGTCTTTCACCGTTTTTATACACGCCCTTTATGATATCTGCTCTTATCTTATCAGCTATCTTTTCTCTGAGCGGTTTGCTTTCAATAAATACTTCCTGGTTCACACATTAACCTCTTGTTAAAACAAGAAAAAATTTGTCACTATCAGTACACAGTATACTGTATACATTTTGGAATATAGCCGTTTTTTTATACCTAGTCAATTGCTATTAATTATGTAGAATTAAAAACAGATAACTTCCGGGTAAGATAAAATTATTCACGACACCCTTAAATCAATACTATTAGCTCTTTAGTTTCGATATATTTTTTCTTTTGACAATATTTATTGATATTTTTCAATTAAGGCATAATTATACTGATGTTGATTATATTTATCAGCAATAAAATTTATTGCATATTTGGAGGATTAAATAATGAAAAGAAAAAAAAGATGTTTTAACAACTGCCGCAGGTACACCTGTGCCTGACAACCAAAATGTTGTCACAGCGGGTGCAAGAGGTCCGATGTTACTACAAGATATATGGTTTCTTGAAAAACTTGCCCACTTCGACAGAGAAGTAATCCCGGAAAGAAGAATGCATGCGAAAGGGTCTGGGGGGGCTTTTGGAACTTTTACCGTTACGCATGATATTACCAATTACACGAAAGCAAAGATTTTTTTTCTAAAATAGGAAAAACAACCGATATGTTTGTCCGTTTCTCAACTGTTGCAGGAGAACGAGGTGCAGCGGATGCTGAAAGGGATATTCGTGGATTTGCTATGAAATTTTATACAGAAGAAGGAAACTGGGATCTCGTAGGTAACAATACTCCTGTTTTTTTTCCTTCGAGACCCCCCTTAAAATTTCCTGACCTTAACCATGCCGTTAAACGTGATCCACGTACAAATATGAGAAGTGCGAAGAATAATTGGGATTTTTGGACATCTCTCCCGGAAGCTCTGCACCAAGTGACTATTACTATGAGTGACAGAGGAATCCCCCCCCTTTCGTATAGACATATGCACGGTTTTGGAAGTCATGCCTTCAGTATGATTAACGAACAGAACACACGTGTGTGGGTTAAATTCCACCTTGTCAGCCAACAGGGGGGGGTTAAGAATCTCACTGATGAAGAAGCTGAAAAAAAATCATAGCGAAAGATAGAGAAAGCCACCAATGTGATCTTCTCAACAGTATAGATAACGGTGATTTCCCACGCTGGAAAATGTTCATACAAGTAATGACAGAAGAGCAAGCCGCTGATATGCCATATAATCCATTTGATCTGACTAAGGTATGGTATAAAAAAGACTTTCCTCTGATAGAAGTCGATATTTTGAACTTAACAAAAATCCAGATAATTATTTTGCAGATGTTGAACAAGCTGCATTCAATCCTGCCAATATTGTACCCGGTATAAGTTTCTCACCTGATAAGATGTTACAGGGAAGACTTTTCTCTTATGGTGATACCCAAAGATACAGACTAGGTGTTAATCATCACCAGATACCGGTAAATAAACCTCGCTGTCCATTTCATAGTTATCACCGTGATGGTCAAATGCGAGTTGATGGTAACTCCGGTGACACCATAGCATATGAACCAAACAGTTATGGTAAGTGGCAGGAACAACCACAATATAAAGAGCCTGCTTTACATTTAGAGGGTGATGCTTATAACTGGAATTTCCGTGATGACGATGATGACTATTTTACTCAGCCAGGTATCCTTTTCAGAATGATGAGTAAAGAACAGCAACAGGTACTTTTTGAAAACACTGCAAGAGCTATGGGTGATGCACCTGACAATATAAAACAAAGACATATTGACAATTGCACACAAGCAGACCCGGCATATGGCAAGGGAGTTGCAAAAGCTCTCGGGCTGGATTAAGTAAACAATATCATAACAGGGAGTTAATATCTAACCGCTCGATGAACGTGTTGTTGTTAATTACCTAAACAATAAAATCCCCCCCGATGTTTTTGCTGACATCGGGGGGGATTTATTTATAGTTTCAAGTTCTTCTCTACGATTTAGCATATTCTATGCATAATTGATTAAAACAACAACGCAGTTTTCGAGTGCCCAAGTGGTAATGCTATTTCTTTTATATAATAGAAATGAAAGAAGACCTATAAGCCGGATTCTGTAATATCCAGTCATTTATCTAGGCTGTGGATTGCTCCATAGCTCAAGCTGCCTACCCGCAGATTATAAAAGCGGACCGCTCTATAAAACCTGCCTATTTGGCATTGCACCGAGTGGGGGGGTTTACCTAGCCTGTGCTGTCACCAGCATCAGCGGTGGTCTCTTACACCACCGTTTCACCCTTACCGTCTAAGCGGCGGTTTATTTCTGTGGCACTATCCCTGACTCACATCAGGCTGATGTTATCAGCCACCCTGCCCTATGGTGTCCGGACTTTCCTCTCGTGCCGTAAAGCACCAGCGACTGAACGGTCTTCTTTCGGTTCATATAATTGTACATCCACAATTTTTTTACAAGTATATTTATAAGCAGCTACCAATAAACTATAAATAGTAGTAAAATGTCCTATGTTTGAAATAAGCGGTATAGAACAAAACTTACTTGAAATGAAGGCGACCACTTTATACAAATACGGAAAGAAAGTGGAGCTGGCGGAAGAGATGTATAATCAGAAACTCGCTTTGCTGGAACGCCAGAAAAAGATACTTCTCAGACTGCATGCTTGTCAGGTTATCAAAAACGGATGGTATAAAAAGAAGCGGCAACAAGAACTTATAGAGAGGGTCGAAGATAAAGTAAAACGAAATGAAACTCTCGTTAAAAAAAACTGGCAGACCTGAAGGATAAATACATCGAAGAGTTCAAATACCAGCGAGAGGCGTGCGGACTCATTGACCACTCATTCATAGATAAATTCTACAAACAAAACTCATAACTAAAAATTAAATTTTCATCACTAAATTATTTCTACCCCCCCTTATTAGTCAAGTATTTCAATTAATTTCCGATTTTAACTATAATAAGGAGGATGTCATGGAAATAAATATGATACCACCTGTAGGACCGCTTAAGGTCAAAAGATCGGACGGCAAAGAAGCACCGAGAAAGAAGTATTTTCACATTAAAGGGAAGATTGAGGCTGTACGCAATGATAACGGCAAATACGTTATCACCGTAACCTCTGATGAACCATCCTTTAAGGTGGAAGCTTAGCCGGTGAGCTTGTACTCTTGTCCAGCTTATAGCGATAAGCGATGCAGGATTTAGTGAATTTGCACTGCCATTAGCACTAATTTATGTGTAAATTATTCCTGAAAACGCTATATTACTGTTATAAGTAAAAACGGAGAGTACATGCAGTCGATAAAAGAACTATTCAGAATCGGGACAGGACCGTCCAGCAGTCACACTATGGGGGGGCCTGCTAAAGCTTCTGATATTTTTTTTACAGCGTTATCCTGACGCTGATAAATATAGAGTTACCCTATTTTCAAGCCTTGCCGCAACGGGCAGAGGTCACCTGACTGATGTTGCCATTGAAAGCATCTTGGGTGACAAGCTGAAAGAGATCATCTGGAAACCTGAGATAACACTCCCAAAACACCCTAATGCCATGACATTCGAGGCTCTCTCCTCAGACGGGGGGGAAACAGTTGCAGAATGGACAGTTTACAGTGTCGGAGGCGGTGCTTTGATGGATGGAGAGAAGATCGACCAGCCGCCATCAATATATCCGCTCACCACTATGGAAGAGATATTAACCTATTGCCAGAATAACGGAAAAAGCTTCTGGGAATATGTGGCAGAGAATGAAGGTGACGACATCTGGAGGTTTCTCGAAGAGGTATGGCACACTATGTCATCTGCCATCAACAGAGGGATAGAGACCGAAGGGACACTCCCCCCCGGTGGGCTTGGTGTCTCCAGAAAAGCACACTCGTTCCACAGAAAGGCACAGCTATTCAGTCAACAACTCTCCCAAAACGGAACTCTGGCATCATATGCATACGCAGTGGCTGAAGAAAACGCAAGCGGCGGATTGATCGTCACTGCTCCCACATGCGGAGCTTGCGGAGTCCTGCCTGCCGTTATCAGATATCTGGAAAAGACTATGGAGCTGACTAAGCTGGAAGTTCTCAGAGCCTTAGCCACCGCAGGCTGATAGGAAACCTCATCAAGACCAACGCATCTATATCGGGTGCAGAAGTAGGCTGTCAGGGTG